>Ga0070741_10004078_pt1 | contig 34738 bp, 27 predicted proteins | sample Coa_R1_4_FD_66440 | JGI IMG/M metagenome (GOLD analysis project Ga0070741, IMG submission 66440) | Surface soil microbial communities from Centralia Pennsylvania, which are recovering from an underground coalmine fire - Coalmine... | ecosystem: Environmental > Terrestrial > Soil > Unclassified ... | reverse complement strand
GCTCGCACCTGCTTTTGTACCCGATCTGAAGCCAGTCGAACCGGGCCAGCTATCGGTCGCGGCTCCGGAGCAAATTCCCGCTTCCGAGCAAGCGGCTGCAGCAAGCTGCGGAGCCACCAACGCTGCTGCTTCCGTAACTCCGCAAGACGTGCCCGATGCACCGACTCCTGCCCTGGCAACCGTCCAAACCACAGCCCCTGCACCTGCACCAGTTTGGACTTCTACCATGACTGCTTCGGGTGCCACATCACACAAATCTTCGGATATTACGCTGACCTATCAGTCCGACAACACCGATCGGCCAATCTCTGGATTGCAAGTGCAGGCAATAACAGCAGCCCCCGTGCTTGTTCCCAACATAATAAAACCACGCCCATTCAAGGCATTCGAATCATCTACAGTTGTTATCAGCCCGCAGCCCCAAAACCCGATGCAGCCTTGTCCACTGAAGTCATTGGAAGCCCGGCCCGGCAGTCTCCAGCAGAAAAAAACCGAGCCGTCTGCCTCTGCCAAGCCCGGAGGTTAACCGCAATTATGAGCCTGGCATTTTAACAGCAGCCTTTCAACTTTAACTGTGCTTATTGCGCGCAGTACTGCGCTTTAACGGTCCAAAGTCGTCTCAAACGATGTCCAAGGAGAACGTTCGATGCTGGAAAGATTAATCGTCGTCTTATTTTTAGCGCTAATGCTTACCAGTTGCGTCTTTGCTCAAAAAAATGAAGTTGGCTTCGTCGCAGGTGGAACATTTTCACCAGACACCACCGCAACCTCGTTCGCGAGCGGAGTAGGCAGTTGTTTCATTACGAATTCTAACTGTGCGTCGGCCCGATTCTCTGCGCGCATCGTGACAAAGGCTGGCTTCGAAGGAACTTATGCGCGCCGAGTTCTGGATGCTCATGCCGCATCCTTGTACGTGGAACTGCCGGTCCTGGGTGTTCCCGACCGCGAGGTGCATCTGCCGCCACTTAACTTCGCCACGCTGTTTCCGCCAGCATCCCTGCTGGCATCCCCGCTCGACTTCTCTTCGATCTTTGTTACCCCCTCGTTGAAGGTGAAGCTGCTGCCCGATGCGCCTATTGCGCCCTTTATCAGTGCTGGGGGAGGGATGGCGCATTTCAGCTCACGTACCCAGAATGGAGTGCTGGGGGCAAGCGATACCTCCAGCACAAGCAATACAACCGGCGCATTTCAAATTGGCGGCGGCGTAGACATCAGGACACCTCTCCCGCACTTGGGATTTCGCGCCGAGGTCCGCGAGTTCTGGACCGGACAGCCAAGATTCAATTTCGGAGCGAAGCTCGACCACCACCAGAATCTGTTCGCGGGGGGCGGAATCGTATTTCGTTTCTAGTCCGCATTCGGCAGTCATCAGAGGGTGATTCCAACCGGTTCGAGGGGAATTTACAGGCTGGCTTTTGCAATTTTGACGGCGTACTTAAGCGCCAATCTGGCTGGAGTCATCTGGAGATTTGCTGGCTTACGGATCAGTGGCCGCCAAACCAACTGGGCCGAACCGAATCCGCTAAACGTTGCAGCCAAAACTTGTTAGAATAGCCTGTAGCGCTCTACGCAATTCATCTAAACTTTTGCATCTAAAATGGTTAAGGGATAATTGATCCTGTGGCGCAGCCGTTACAAATCGGGCCGCGTGGGCGGGAAATTCTAACCGCCATCGTGGAGACCTTTATAGCAACCGGGGAACCCGTGGGCTCGCGCATCCTTGCGCGCGAGAGCCGGGAGGGCCTGAGCGCGGCCACCATCCGCAACGTCATGGCCGACCTTACGGATGCCGGGTTCCTGGAGCAGCCGCATACCTCGGCGGGACGCATCCCAACGGCCGAAGCCTACCGCTATTACGTGGAGCAAATCAGTGGCAAGGCGCGGCTTTCACATGAAGAAGAAGACAAGATCCAGGATTTTTTCCACGGAATTACCGATGTGCAGGAGTTTATGGAGCGCACCTCGCACGTGCTTTCCCTGATGTCGAGCGGGGTGGGCGTGGCCATGGCTTCGAGCGGGCTGAACCATGCCCTGGAGCACGTATATTTCTCCCGACTGGCTGAACAGAAGGTACTGGCAGTCGTGGTGACCAAATCCGGGGTGGTGCGCGACCGCGTGCTGCGCATGGAGCATGACGTCCCCCAGGCCGATTTAGACCTGGCGGCGCGCTACATCAATGACAACTTCCGCGGCTGGACCATGGAAAAGATACGAGGCGAGATCGCCCGCCGCGTCGAACAGGAGCGCAGCGAGTACGACCGGCTGATGAAATCTGTCGAAATGTTGTATCGGCAAGGAGCGCTGGCCTCCGATGAGCCTTCACAAAGCATCTATGTTGAAGGCACGTCGAATCTTGTGGAAAATGAACAGGACCGCGCCCGGCTCCGCGAACTGTTGAAGACCCTGGAAGAAAAGCAGCGGGTTGTAGAACTATTATCGGCTTACGTGGATGCGAAGCAGGAGGCGGTGCGCGTAGTGATTGGGCTGGAAGAAGCGGTGCCCGAAATGAGAAACTTCGTGCTGATTGGGGCTCCGGCGCGCTCGGGCAATGAGGTGGTAGGATCGCTGGCAGTGCTGGGACCCACCCGTATTGACTACGAGCACAGCATCACCGCGGTTTCATATATCGCGCGGCTGTTTGACCGAATCCTCAACGAGCAGGATGAATCTAAATAAGTTGAGAACTTAATCTGGGAAAGTTAAAAGTATGGCGCAGATGAACGGTAAGAATACAAACCTGGATACTGACGACCTGGAACACGAGCTGCCAGCAGCCGAGCCGGACGATGGCTACGTCGAAGGCCCGGCTCAAGGCGCGGAGACCTCAGCCACGGCTTCCAGCGAGCTGCAAAAGCTGAAAGAAGAGCGCGATCAGCTCTTTGACCGGCTGGCGCGGCTGCAAGCTGAGTTTGACAACTATCGCAAACGCAGCGCGCGCGAACAGCAAGACTTCCGCGACTATGCGCTGGCGAATGCGGTGGGTTCTCTGTTGCCGGTGATGGATAGTCTTGACCTGGCGGTGAAAAATTCGGCGGGCGAAAAAAGCGAGGTCCGCTCCGGCGTGGAGTTGGTCCGCAAGCAATTTGCCGACGTACTGGCCAAGCTTGGTTTGCGCGAGGTTCCGGCCGAAGGCGAGCCGTTCGATCCGCAATATCATCAGGCCATCGAAATGGTAGAGAGCGACCAGGTGCCCGACCATCACGTGCTGCAGGCTCTGCAACGAGGATATAAATTGAAAGACCGCCTCATTCGCCCGGCGATGGTGCGGGTGGCGCGCAATCCAAAGCAGTAAATCTTCTATAAGGAACAATGGGACTGGCTACGAACGCAAAACGCGATTACTACGAAGTTCTGAGCGTGGAACGCAGCGCAAGCGAGCAGGAGATCAAGAGCTCGTATCGCAAGCTTGCCATGCAATACCACCCGGACCGCAATCCGGGCAATCCTCAGGCTGAAGAGAAGTTCAAAGAGGCCACCGAAGCCTACAGCGTGCTCATGGATGCCAACAAGCGAGCGCAATACGACCGCTTTGGCCATCAGGGAGTGAACTTCGGCAGCGGCGGGGTCGAGGGCTTTCCTTTCCAGGATCTCAATGACATTTTTGGCGACTTGTTTGGCATCGGCGACCTGTTTGGGACCGGAGCGGGCAGCGGACGCCGTCGCAGCCGGGCGCAGCAGGGAAACGATGTCCGTTACGATCTGGCACTGGAGTTCGAAGAGGCGGTCTTCGGCAAGAGTACTGAGATTAAAGTTCGCACCTATGCGGAATGCGAAGCCTGCAACGGCTCAGGATCAGAGCCGGGCCACTCTTCTACGACCTGCAATAGCTGCGGCGGGCGCGGGCAGGTGCGTTTTCAGCAGGGATTCTTCAGTGTATCGCGCACCTGCAGCCGCTGCAATGGAACGGGCTCGACCATTTCGCATCCGTGCAACGCCTGCAAAGGGCAGGGGCGCGTGGTCCGGGAGAAGACCATCGGAGTCAAGGTTCCGGCGGGCGTTGAGCATGGAACCAAGATTCTTTTCACAGGAGAAGGCGAAGCCGGAGTCAACGGCGGACCTGCCGGCGATCTGTATGTCGTGCTGAACGTCAAAGAGCATGCCTTCTTTGAACGCGAGGGAAAAGATCTCTACTGTGTAGTACCGATCTCGTTTCCGCAAGCGGCGCTGGGGGCCGAGATTACGATTCCAACGTTGGATGGCGATCACTCACTCAGCATTCCCGCCGGTACACAGAGCGGGGCCACGCTTCGTATCAAGAACAAGGGAGTCCCGGTGTTGCGCGGCAGCGGCCGTGGCGACCTCTATGTGCAAGTGCGGGTGCAAACGCCCTCAAAACTTACTCGAAATCAAAAAGAGATGCTCTACCTGCTCCAGGATAGCCTGCAGGTCGAGAACAAGCCGGAGCGCAAGACGCTGTTCAGCAAAGTCAAAGACATTTTCAGTTAGAGCATTTTGAGTTTCACGATGCTTGTCGGGATTTGTCATTCCGAGGAACCAAGTGACGAGGAATCCCTATTGTTTCCATGATTCTTATGCTGCGCTATCCGGAACTGTAGCTGTGACTAATTACCTCTAACCATGCGCCGCCGCTGGATCGCCGACGAAGTGGATCTGACCAGCGGACGCGCCGCCCTGACAGGGGACCACGCCTCACATCTTGCCCGTGTTCTGCGGGCCGCTCCCGGACAGGAATTCGATATCGTAACCAAGGTTGATGGGCAGTCCATCGTGCGCCTGGGTCGTATCTCTTCAGTCACAGAACAGCGAGTCGAATTTGAGCTAGGAGAACAGGTGCAGGAAAGCGCTGTGGTTGCTCCGGTTACGCTTCTGCTCGCGGTCTTCAAGTTCGATCGCATGGAGTGGGCCATAGAAAAAGCAGTTGAGCTGGGAGTGGAACAGATCATTCCCGTCGTTGCCCGGCGCACGGAAAAACACCTTGCTACAGCCGCCGACAAAAGAAGCGAGCGCTGGCGGCGCATCGCGCATGAGGCCGCACAACAGTCGCGCCGGAATTCCCCGCCAGAGATCAGCAACCCTTTAAAGCTCGAAGATGCGATTCAATTTGCGCAGGGTGTGGGCATTGTGCTCGCCGAAGCAGAACTCAGGCAGTCTCTAAAAGAAATTTTGGAACAGATCCCACAAGGCAGCCCCCTGGCGCTTGCGGTCGGGCCAGAGGGCGGCTGGACCGCCGATGAGACCAAGCAATTCTCTGACGTAGGCTGGCGTTCGGCTTCTCTAGGACCAACGATTCTACGCGCCGAGACAGCGGCCATTGCGGCGCTGGCTGTGGTGATGGCAATGGCAGGGAAGACGCGGGAATAAATCATAGAGCGGTAAAGAGCGTACACCGGTCTTTCTCCGTGTCTCTGTGCCTCCGGGGGTGAAAGTGCCTTCCGAAGATCGCTGAGAACCGAGAACTGAGAACTTTTCTAAGTGCTTTTCAGAGTTGCTGGCAGAGCGACACTCCCGCATAATGACCAGTCAGCCTTCAATGTCATGACCCTCCAGCAAATTCAACTCGATGATGCCCAGCGGGCCGCCGTAGAGCATGTGCATGGTCCTATGCTGGTCGTAGCTGGCGCTGGGACAGGCAAGACGACGGTGCTGGAGCAGCGCATCGCTCATTTGATCCGGAATGCGCACGCTGCGCCAGATGAGATTCTTGCAGTTACCTACACCGAAATCGCCGCCAAAAATCTGCAGGAGAGAGTCACCAGCCTGCTGGCAAGGGAGAATATTTTCTCCCGCGAATTTAAGGCCTGCACTTTTCACGCTTATTGTTACGGTCTGCTTTGCAGGCATGGAGAGGCGTTCCAAGTCCTGGATCGCACCGACCTTTGGATCTATCTGCGCCGCAATATCGCGCAACTGCCACTGGAGCGTTTCATCAAAGCGGCAAACCCGGGAAGGTTTCTGGATGATCTGCTGAGTTTTTATGACCGCTGCCGCGATGAGCTGGTGCGAGCCTCCGATTATAAGAACTACGTACAGCGGTTGCGCACCGGCGAGTTGGCGCTGCCGCGCGTGGGCCGCATGCAGGATTTTGAAGAGCTTTCGCCCGATGAAGTAGTAGCGCACTGCGATGAAATTGCCCGAGTCTATGCCAAGGTGGAGCAGATGCTGGCGGCAAGAAAGATGGGCACCTTTGGCGACATGATTGCCGATGCGCTGGAGGTTTTGCGGCAGGATTTCGTTTTGCTGGAAGAGGAACGGAAGCATGCCCAATTCATTCTGATTGACGAGTTTCAAGATTCCAACGTGGCTCAAATCGAGCTGGCGGCGCTGCTGGCCGGCGAAGAGCAGAATGTGTTCGCCGTGGGCGATCCCGATCAGGCGATCTACCGCTTCCGCGGGGCGACAAGTGGGGCTTTTGACGAGTTTGCCCGACGCTTCCCCAGGGTGAAGCGCGAACGGCTGGAGCGTAACCATCGTTCTCTTACTCCCATTCTGCAGAGTTCTTTTGTCGCTATTTCCAAAAATCCAGACGTTGCGGGGTGGAAGAGAGCGGCATTACGTTCCGCGCGGGAAGAAGATGCCGGTAGAGAATGCGGCCCCGTGGCAGTTCCAGTTACCACGGTTATGACGCCGGATATCTGCGCCGAAGCCGCCGATATCGCCGATGCCATTCGCGAAAGGCATGGCGTCGCTTCAGCATCTGGCGAAGAACTGCACTGGCGCGATTTCGCGGTGCTTTACCGCACCCATGCGCAACGAGAGAAGCTGACCGAAGAATTCTCGCTGCGTAACATTCCTTTCACGGTCACGGGCGTGGACGTGCTGGAAAGCACCCCCATCCGCGACCTGCTGGCGGTGCTGCGCGTAATTATTTCTTTCCCAAACGCAATCAGCCTTTTCCGTATGGCCGCGCTGCCACAGTTTGGAATTAATGCAGAAGCTTTGCATGCGGCTTTGCTCGAAGGTGGCCGCGACCCGGACCTGGCTGCCGCGCTGGCCAAGCAGGAAGGCGGCCGCAAGTTGCTGGAGGCGGTGCAAAGCTGCCGCAATCTGTTGGCAAAAAATTCCAGGGCCACATACATGATCCCGCGAGTGGCGTCGTTGTTTGGAATCGACCGCGCAGGAGATGCGCTGGCGGTGTTCCGCGAATTTGTGGAGCAGTGGTCGAAGAAGCCGATTACGGAGACCGGTACGCTCACTGAGTTCCTGAATTATCTGGAATTTTTTAAGGAAGCTCGCGGCGCGGTGCCGCTGGGAAAACCGGACGACGAATTGGATGCGGTCCGCCTGCTCACGGTGCATGCCGCCAAAGGGCTGGAGTGGAAGCAGGTGCACGTGATCCGGCTCAATGCAGGTTCGTTTCCGCTGCGTTATCAGGAGCCGCTGTTCGCCTTTCCGGATGCGCTGCGGCGATCTCCACATGGCGGAGATGAAGACGACAAGAAATTGCATGGGGAAGAAGAGCGCCGCCTGTTGTATGTAGCCATGACCCGCGCCGCTGACCGGCTGCTTCTGTACGCGCGTCCGGGGCGGGGGAAGGACGGCACGCCTGACGGATTCCTTAGAGAGCTGCTGAAAGACAAATCGCTGGCCCAGGTGTTGCAGCAGCGGCCGGCGCATCCGTATGAGGCACTGGAAGCAGAAGAGGCCCGGCCCATCGCGGCGATTGCGCGCTGGCTTCAGCTGCCGGCACAGCGCGACTTCAGCCGCATGCCGTTGAGCGCAACCGCGATTGAGAATTATAAAGTTTGTCCTTTGCGCTTCAAGATCGAGCAGGATTGGCGGCTGCCGGGCGAGGCAGCGGCGGCCATGCTGTTTGGCAACGTCATGCACTCGGTGCTGAAGTTTTATTACGACGAAGTGCATTCCGGACGCCAGCCCGGCTACGAAGCAATCCTACAACGCTTTGAAGAACTGATGTCACACATGTCATTTGAAGATCCAGTGCAGCAGCAGCTTTATGCCAGGCAGGGCAGAGTGCAACTGCAAACATTTCTGCAGACCTGCGAGGCGGCGCCTTCCGTCCAGGTGCTCAATACGGAGAGAACATTCCGTATCGAGATTGGCGGGGTAGAAATCATCGGACGTGTGGACCGCATGGATGCGCTCGACTCCGACGCGAACCGTGTCGTCATTACGGACTACAAGACGGGGCGTCCGCGCGAGCAGCACGACGCCGACCAAAGCCTGCAGCTTTCTATTTATGCTATGGCCGCAGAGCGCGCATGGAAGTTGCAGGCCGAGCGGCTGATCTTTCACAACCTGGAAGACAATTCACGGATTGAAGCCAGCCGCTCACCCGAGCAGTTGCGCGTCCACGAAGATGAAATTAGGCAGGTGGCCAGAGACATTGCAGAAGGAAGATTCGAGGCGACGCCCGGGTTCCATTGCCGGAGCTGTGCTTACTATTCGTTGTGTCCGGAAACCGAGCAGAGGCTTTACACAATCCAGAAAACCCTGCAAGCTGTTTCTACAGGAGCAAATTGATGTCCCCGGTGACGATGGTGGTAATTGCGCTGGTTGCGGTCGCGCTGACCGTGCTTTTGATCTGGCTGATGCGCAGGGGGTCGCAGCGCGAGATGCAGGAGCTTCGCAATCAGATGAACCTGATGCGCGAGAGCTCGGAGAAATCCATTCAAAGCATCACTTCGGTCTTCGGAACACAGATGCAAGGCATGAGCGGCACCATGCAGACTTCGCTGAGTTCGGTCATCGCTGAGGTCGGCAATCGCCTCACTGCAATGAACCAGCACGTGGCCCAGCGCCTGAACGAGAATGCTGAGGCGATGCGCTCCAGTTCCAAAGAGGTGAACGACCGTATTGCCAATGTGCAGAGCACGTTTGCCGGCCTGCAGAAGCAGGTGGGGGAGATGACGGAGCAGGCGCGGCAGATGGGAGAGCTTTCGCGATCGATGACTGCGCTGGAGCGCGTGCTGAGCGCTCCCAAGCTGCGCGGAGGCTTCGGCGAGACCCAGCTCGAGAACCTGCTGGCCAGCGTTTTTGCGCGCGAGCAGTTCAACACGCAATACAAGTTTGCCTCAGGCGACGTGGCCGATGCGGTGCTGCATTTTCCCCAGGGAATCGTGGCTATCGATTCCAAATTTTCCCTGGAAAACTTCCGGCGCATCGCCGAGGCCGAAACCGACGCCGCCAAGAAAGTAGCGCGCCGAGAATTCCTCAAAGACGTGCGCAAGCGCATTGACGAGATTGCGGTGCGCTATATCCGCCCGGCGGAGGGGACGATGCCGTTCGCTCTGATGTACATCCCCGCCGAGAACGTATATTACGAGGCTATTATCCGCGACGAAGATGAGAACGATCTCTACTCCTACTGCGTGCAGAAGCGGGTCATGCCGGTCTCGCCGAACTCGTTGTATGCCTATCTGCAGACCATCCTGGTCGGATTGAACAGCATGCGCATCAGCCAGCGCGCCGAGGGCATTCTGCGCGAACTGCAATCGTTGGAGGTAGAGCTGGAAAAGTTTGACGACGTGTACGGCAAGCTGGGCACGCACCTGCGCAACGCGGCCCGCAGCTATGACGACAGCACACGCGAGTTTGCCCGCATCGGCAACCGCGTGCAAAGCCTGGCGGGCAGCAACGCGCCGGAGCAGATGACGCTGGCGGGCGAGTTCAAGAAGCAGGCGATGGGATCGGGAGAGTGAAGAGATTGATTGAGTCATCGACTCATTGAATCAATGAAGCCGTGCTGCCCGGAAGGCAACGAACAACGTGAGTACGCATAGCCGTACAAAAAACTTAAGGGGACGCAACTTGCGTCCCCTTGGTTTTTGTTTTCGCTTTTCGCTTAAAGCGACCTTACTTCTTTTTCTTTTTGGCTTTCTTCTTTGCTGGCATTGCTATTCTCCCTTCCATTCTGCATGGAATGTATTGCAACGATATTCTGTTGCGATTAAGCAATGTATAGAAGGATTGAAAAATGAAGTCAAGAGAAAAATGCATGTTGGGTCTCTTAATCAGGTACGCCCCAATCGGCGTCGGAAAGAAAAAAATGCCGGAAGAAATGTTTTTTGCCCTCTGGATTTATTTTTTCTGCAGTTGTTACTCGTCCGTCCTCAACAATTAGCGTGAAACTTGCGCTTCATCCGGAGAACAGAAAAATTTCATTGCTGCTTCCTGTCATCTTGCGGATCATTGCAGGTGGTTGGAAAGAGCGCGCAAGATCAATCCGGAAGAAAAATCCTGCCAGGCGTGGGTAATCATGCCGGGACGCAAGCTGCGGCGCCAATAAGCCAGAATGCCGAACAGGATTCCATAGACTCCGATGACGATCATGTAGCGCACGCCCTGGTAGCCGTGGCCGGCGCCGAACAAAATGCCTTGAAGCGCAATGGCGACCCAGGCGTTGCGGGTGGCGGCGTGAAACTGTTTTTGCAGATAACCGCGAAAGATGAGCTCTTCGCAAAAGCCGGCGGTGACGGCAAGCGCGGTAAAGACAACCATCTCGCGCATGCCTTGCGGAATCAGAAAACCCAGCGCTTTTGAAATTTCCCGCGCCTGCTGCATATTTTTCGCTTCATTGAAGCTCACCAGTCCCAGAGCGTAGCGGACGGCCGCCAGAACCAGCAACGAAGCCATCCAGAAACCCAGCGCGATGCCGATATCGAGCAGAACATCTTCCGGCGACTTCCATCTGCCGCCCACCAGGTCGCGCAGGCGGATGCCACGGCGATGAATACCCAGCCAGATGAAGCCCACCATGATCCATTCAAAGATGATGGTTGAGATGTAGAGCGGCAGGCGCCCGTGGTGCTCAACGATTCCTCCCAGGGTGTGCGCCTGTCCGGCCGAGGCGAGCAGAAAAATGGCGATCAGCAAGGCGGTGTGCCACCAGGGAGCCAGCAGCCGGTGATAACGTGGTTGATCCGTTGACGAAGTCTGGAGGAGGGTGGTGTCCAAAGTCGCACCTCAGGCGAATCTCATTGCTGCTGCTACTCATCTTATAATGAAGTGTTAGAGATTGCTGCGAGGAGTCCACTGTATGCCTGCTTATAACGAAAACGACGTTGTCATCATCTCCGGAGTGCGGACGCCGGTCGGGAAGTTCCAGGGATCGCTGGCAGAGATGAGCGCGGTGCAACTTGGGGCAATTGCAGTGCGCGAGGCGGTAAAGCGTGCCCAGGTTGATCCTAAACAGGTGGATGAATGCATCATGGGCAACGTAGTCTCGGCCGGCCTCGGACAGAATCCGGCGCGTCAGGCGGCGCTGAATGGCGGATTGCCTCCCGAGGTGGGCGCGATGACCATCAACAAAGTTTGCGGTTCGGGATTGAAAGCGGTAGCACTTGCTGCCCAGGCAATCCTGACTGGCAACAGTGAGATCGTGGTTGCCGGCGGAATGGAATCGATGACGAACGCTCCCTATCTGCTGCCACAGGCGCGCAAAGGATATCGGCTGGGCAATGCGCAGATCGTGGATTCGATGGTCAATGACGGACTGTGGGACGCCTATAACAACTACCACATGGGCATGACCGGCGAGAACGTAGCGGAGAAGTACGGCATCACGCGCGAAGAACAAGACGAATACGCCCTGAACTCGCATCGCAAAGCGGCGCTGGCGTGGAAAGAATGCCGCTTCAAGTCGCAAATCGTTCCCGTAGAGCTACCGGCGAAGAAAAAAGGCGAATCGCCGGTAATGTTTGATAAAGATGAATCGGTGCGCGAAGATGCGACCATTGAAGCTTTGCGCGCCTTGAAACCTGCTTTTAAAAAAGATGGAACTGTTACCGCCGGCAACGCTCCTGGTGTGAACGACGGCGCTGCGGCGGTGGTTGTGACCAGTTACAGGCGGGCGAAGCAACTGGGCGCCGAACCGATGGCGCGCATCGTGGCCCAGGCGACCAGCGGTATTGATCCGGCGTGGGTGATGATGGCCCCTGTCTCGGGCGTGCGCAAACTATGGCAGAAGACAGGATGGAAGGCCGACGACGCTGGCCTCTATGAACTCAATGAAGCGTTTTCTGTGCAGGCTCTTGCGGTAGCGAAGGAACTTGGCCTCGACCCGGCAAAAGTCAACGTGAATGGCGGAGCGGTGGCAATAGGGCATCCCATTGGCGCCAGCGGCGCGCGCGTTCTGGTAACGCTGCTCTACGAGATGATTCGCCGCGACGTTCACAAAGGCATCGCCGCACTCTGCCTTGGCGGCGGGAACTCGGTGGCCATGGCGATTGAAAGATAAGTGCTCGGTACTCGGTACACAGATGATAAAGAAGCATTCAGCCAATCAATGTTCTTCTTAGAATAGTTCGAGCATAGTTCTCTTTCTTCTAACGAGAGCCGGCGGCGCTACATCTGGCCTGGTAGAGAAGGGAATCCTGGCCCCACCTGCGACCCTTTTTGAACAGGCAGGAAAGCTACAAGATTCCCTCTCTAATAGCTAATGTCGGTTTTTGAGGAAACATTACAGAAATATTTTAGGCCGGACGTTCACCTGACAGCCGGGGCCCCTTACCTTATACAGGCTCGCCTTTTTTAAACAGCCGTTGCAGGCGGGAGTAGAGATCCCGGGTGGATTCGTACAGTTCGTTGAGGCCGGGGGTATCGAAATCGATTTCAGCGGCGTCGAGGTCCATGGTAAGGCGGTGGTTGAGGCCAGAGGCGGCGCGGACCCGCTCCTGGTTCAGCTTATGGATAACGGCGAAAGGATCGCGGTTCTGCGATTGCAATTCGATCCACTGCTGCACGGCAGCCAGGGTGTGGCGGGCATGCTCGGCGGCATTTTTGAACTCCGGCAGGACGCGCGCATCCACGGTCCCTGTACTGAGGGCCTGAGGCAGGGATTCCAGTTCTTTGCTCAACTGCTCGAGCCGGGAGGCAATTTCTGGGTCAGCGGAGGGTGCTGTCTTCTTGTTGCCATTTTCCTGCGGCCGGTTGTGGAACGCCAGCAGGCTGCGATCGTGCAATAGAGCGGGCGAGGGCTGGGGCGATAGGAAGACAGAGTTGGGATTGGGGGAGACAGCAGGACGTCCATTCTCTGCTTTGGCAGCCATTGCTTTGAGGATGCAATGCAGCCAGCGCTCATCTTCGTCGCTCATTTCCGCAAACGAGATTCCCATACCCACACCGGCATGCGAAGTGCGTACGACGCCAAGGGTATGCACCTTCATCCCAAAAATTCTCAGCCTGGCGTACACCGGCGTCCGTGGGGGCAACGGAGTGGGGGTCTCGGCATAGCAGCCTGAAAGGCTGATGTCGCTGAGGCCGCACCAGATAGGAATGCTGCCGCCCTCCGGTCCTATTTCTGCCGTGCCGTGACAAGCGTAGCGCGTATTCGCGCGTAATTCTTCAGTCCGGCTTTCATTGGGGGTGAGTTTGGCGAATTCCATCGTCGAGGTGGCGCCGGAATAGCTTGAGGCTGCAGCCGCGGCCATGCGGTATTCGCGCGAAGCGGAGACCTCAGGCTTCTTCATTTCATGAACCTGAGCAGGAGATGATTTGGGAAGCGGAACACCCCAGATGTATTTGTCGGTGTCGATGCATCGGATGCCAACTTGTCCTTCGGCAACGGTGCCCGGGTGGCCAATCCATTGCACGCGGAAGTTGGCCTTCTTCAATCCATGCTGAATGCGGATGACCTCTCCGGCTTTAGAAAGGCAAAAGAGATCGCGCAAACGCGCGCCATTCCTGGTTACGTCGATGGTGTGGGCTGACTGGACGAACGGGTTCCCGCTTCCATCCAAGCCCCACACTCGAACAGGCAGACTGACTTCTACACGCTGCTCGTGTCTTGTGCTCATTAGATCAACTCAATAATTCGTGGCGATTTCTTTTTTACCGGTGCGGCGCCCTGGGTTGGCCCACCGGCGTGAACCTAGAAAGTGGCATGATGTTACTGCCAACTGCCTGTGATTTTCAAGCAAAAGCAGCATTGAATAGAGATTTTTTTTATCAGTCCGAGGCAACTCTGCAATGAGCGAGCCCGAGGTTTGCAAAAAATTGCGCGCGACTGCAATTAAATGCATAGCTTTCCCAAAACAGAATATTTCCCGAAGTAAGATTCCGCCGTTTTTTCCAGCAAAACACTTAAGACCTTGCCGATCGTTCCAAAGGCTGAATTGAGAATTTTGAGAACTAATTGAGGAGCCGCTAAAGATTTTGAAATGCCGGTGTCTCTATGCTGGGCCTCGCAGCAGCGAAGGCTATCCGCAATCCCTGGACTTTCAATTGTAGCTCTTCGTAGCTAGCCAGAAATGGAGAGACAAATGACACTGTCACCAACTGCAAAACGGTGCGCGCGGTGGATAGGAAGAAAGGTATGGCGTCTCATACCACTGCTTGTTATTTGCCTGGCCGCGATGGGCGCACATGCCCAGAGCAATGCAGGTCAGGCCGTGCCGACGTTGATCGCAAAACCACCGACAGCCGTGCGTCTGCCAATCGATTCAGCGGTAGCGCGCAAGCTGTTAAGCGGGAGTTCGTTCGTTAATTCCCAACAACTATCCGCAGCCGGCGGACCCATAGCATTCAGCGTAGCCGGCAGCGGGATCAACAATAACGGCGGATGGATCATTGACGGCAAGCCGGTCCATGTCTACCTGATTTGGTATGGCAACTGGTCAGGGAACGCCGCAACCGGGATCATCCCCAGCTTCGTTCAGGGTCTGAATGGGACCGATTACATGAACATCCTGACCACCTACTGGGGCAGAGATGCTCAGGTCGGCGGCGGCACTGGCTTTGTCTCCAACCAGGCAGTGCTTGGGGGCCAGATATTCGATTGGTACTCCCAAGGCCAGCATCTGGATGACACCGGCGCGAAGCAGGTGATGACGAATTCTCTTAGCACCTTTGGCGCCGATCCTTTTGGGGTTTATTTCATTCTGACCTCGGCCGATGTCCGGCAAACCATGGGCGACAGCGAATTCTGCATTCAGTATTGCGGCTATCACAGCGATACCTTCCGCTTTAACCAGGACATCAAATACGCCGTCGTTGGAGATCCGAACCGGTGTGGAGGCAGTTGCTCCTTCTCGTCTTCAGCGCACGGAAATGTCACCGCCGATTCCATGACCGTGGTCATGAGTCATGAACTCGGGGAGGCGCTGACCGATCCTCGGCCTGGGGATACGTGGGTGGATTCCAGTGGCAATGAAATGGGAGACAAGTGCGCCGGCATTGTTGGCGACCTGCAATTCCCAACTGGAGTTTTCTCCGTGCAGGCTTTGTGGCTCAACAGCGGGGCAGGCTCCTGTGCCTTTGGATTTAGTCCTCCTCCTCCGCCTCCACCCCCACCGCCGCCGCCCCCTCCGCCCCCTCCGCCACCGCCACCACCGCCCGGAGGATGCGGCGTGGCATCGCCTGATGGTTCGTTAATCATTATTCCCGATTGCTAGAAGCATTGGCGATCAAGGGGCGGCTTTGCCGCCCCTTTCACAATTCCACCACAAAAAGTTGCGACAAGCTCAACCGCTATCGGAACGTGAGTTTCACGATTATGCTTGCATTATCATTCCGAGCACCGGACCTGGTGGGGCAGATTGAAACGGGAACAATAAACAATGCACAGAGATGCGAACCGTACTCTATTGGCTGTCATCCCGACCGTAGCCGCGCTTCGCGGCGGAGTGGAGGGATCTGGGTTTTGCGGGCACACGAAGGCTATCGGAAATATGCAGGGGCAGTTTCGTATCAAGCATTTGACTTTCCAATCCCCCGCGTTCCTTGCGATTTAATTTGTTTATTGGGAGGGCTTATAGGTGGCGCCCATGACAAAAATTCGAGTTTTTCCGCAGCCTCTTCATCCGTGCTCTCAACGCCGCTTTTAGCTCACCAACGGTGCTGTGCTTCTGGTTCCGGACCGCTCTAATTCTCTCCATCGCTCGGCTGTTTTCACGAGACGCTGTTCAAACCGAAGCGGCTCATGATTCTGCACCAGCCAGTTGCGCAGGGCCAGCCACTGCCGCATCAACGATACGTGTGACGGCTCAACAAAACTTTTCTCTCCTTCTCTGCCGATTGAAATAAGACGGCTTGAGGCCAGCCGGGCCAGTAACGGCTCAATTTCTTCCGGAATGCCCAAGGAAAACAAAGCTTCTTTTTGCACTCGTGGGCGTTTGGGCTGCCCATTTTCGCCGAGGCACGCGAGCTTTACAAAAATTTTCCGTGCCAAGCCTTGTTCGTGCTCATCGCGGATGTCGCTATAGACCTCATCAGCATGTTTAACCAGCGCTCCGGGTAAGCCTCCGATTTCGGCGTAGGAGCTGGTAAGCAGACGCCCCGAAGCGCCGGAGTTTTTCAGGAACTGCTGCTCCCACAGTTGCTGCAGCACAAATTCCAGCAATGCCAAATCGCGGGAGCCAACATCCTGCAACACGGTATTGATCAAACCCGGTTCAGCTTCGGTGTCTGCGAGCCTCAGGCGTTCTTCGATGCTTTTATGAAGTTGCGCAGAAGTCATGCCCCCGAGGTTATAAACGTTGGCTTCGAGATCGCGGCCTGGTTGCACATGTTCTATATGGGATGAAAAGTCTGACCGCAGCGCCAGCACCAGGTGTGTGGGGAAGGCGCCATCCAGCCGGCTGGCCGTGAACAGCATGTCCATGTATCTTTGACGGACCTGCTGGTTGGCGAGAGTGAAGATCTCCTCCAATTGATCGGCCACCAGAAGAATGTGAGTATGCTCAGGCTTGGCCTTGCTGACTCCGGCAAGCGCGCTGATGGCATTGCGAAGAGCGTCGCCGCCGCAAGCGAACTTGCTGCGGCAATCGGCGATGAACTCAGTCTGCTGTTGGATGTTCATTTCAGGCGCTAACTGGCCGGGCAGGACTTCGGCGAGATAGTCAAACGGATCTCTCGATGGACGAAATACTGCGATCCGCCACGAATCGATCAGCTGGCCGCCGCAGCGAAGCTGCCTGCTGCGGAGCGCCGGGATGAGACCTGCCTGAACCAAAGATGATTTGCCGCTGCCCGAGGCTCCCGTGATGGCCAGCACAGGGGAGCGGGGGAGGCGGGCAAGCAGGTCGTCACGCTCCGCCTCGCGGCCGAAAAACAGATGCGAATCCTCTGGCCCGAATGGCCGCAAAGAGCGGAAGGGATTGAGCCAGCCACGACCAGTCGCCGGGGTGGCCGGACGCGCGAATGGATCATGGATGACTTCCAAGGCGCTGCCAATCTCCCGCGAGTTTGCCGGGTCGGTGCGAGTCTCCGCCGCATCTTGTGGTTTCACCTGCGATTCTTTCGCTGATATCAACGAACGACCTTGCCGGACCGGGGCGACGAACTTATATCCTCGGCGCGGTATGGTCTGGATGAAAGAGTTGCCGCTTTGATCGTTGCCGAGGGTTTTCCTGAGAACAAAAATGTTCTGGCTGAGATTGCCCTCTTCCACAAAACTCTCAGGCCAGAGAGCCTTCATTAACTCCTCTTTTTCCAGCAGCCGTCCGCTGTTCTGCACGAAGAGCAAAAGAGCGTCGAATGATTTGGGTTTGATCGGCAAAGGCTCTCCGTTGCGTGTCAGCATCCGCTGCGAGGTGTCGAGACGGAAGCCGCCGAACTCGTAAAATGATGGCATTCTTTCAATCATGTGCTCACTCCGGAGGGTCGGAAGGCTTGAGTTATGCGGTATTCAACGCATGCTTGTCTCTACAGGGAAGAAGTTGCGGCTTCACCCGGGCGCGTGATGCGCTATTTCTACAATGAGCATTCGCGCAGGTTTGTTACCGGTTTATTCCTGGAATTAGTGATTTTTTGTGTGGCACAGCCTGCACCATTGAGCTATGCCAGCCCCTGGCTGTGTTTTCCATAGAGGAGGAGGCAGGCTACCTCTTACGTGCAGATTTAGACTCGCAGATGATGTAAAAGTCCAGTTTCCCTTTTTGCGGGGCTGCCGTTATACTCCGCGTTTGACTCCTTTCTATGCTCTTTAAGACCCTCAGCGCCGCGGTTTATGGGATTGACGCCAACATCATCGAAGTAGAGGTGGACGTCTCGGGCATCAAGATCAATGAAGACAGGTTCCACACCGTGGGCCTGCCCGATGCGGCGGTGCGCGAGAGCCGCGAGCGCATCCGGGCGGCGCTGAAGAATTGCGGCTATGACGTGCCGCCAACGCATATCACCATCAATCTTGCGCCCGCCGACATGAAGAAAGAAGGCTCAGGCTTCGACCTGCCCATGGCCCTGGGGATCATTGGCGCCTATGGCGGGCTAATCAAGAAAGAGCTGCCGGAATATGTGCTGGTGGGCGAGCTGTCGCTCGATGGCAGCATTCGCGGCGTCCGGGGCGCTTTACCAATTGCCATTGCCGCGCGCAATCGCAAAATCATGAACCTCGTCGTTCCTGAGGCGAATGCCCACGAGGCGGCCGTGGTTGCGGGCGTGAATGTCTTTCCGGTGAAGTCGCTGATGGAGGTGGTGCATTTCCTGAACCACAGCAACGGTGTCGCCCCCATGGCCAGCGATCCCACGAAGCTGCTGCAGCAGGCGCAGCATTTTGGCGTGGATTTCAAAGACGTCCGTGGGCAGCAGACCGCCAAGCGCGCTCTCGAAGTAGCCTGCGCCGGCGGACACAACATCCTCATGATCGGGCCGCCGGGGTCGGGCAAGACCATGCTGGCCAAGCGCGTGCCTACCATCCTGCCTCCTTTCACATTTGAAGAGGCGCTTGAGACCACTAAGATCCACAGCGTTGCCGGCGTGCTTGAGGCGGGTGCAGGCCTGGTGGGCGTGAGGCCGTTTCGCTCGCCGCACCACACTATTTCAGACGCCGGGCTGATTGGCGGCGGAATCGTGCCGCGTCCGGGAGAGGTTTCCCTCGCTCACAACGGCGTGCTGTTTCTCGACGAGCTGCCGGAATTTCCGCGCAACGTGCTGGAAGTGATGCGCCAGCCGCTCGAAGATGGCAGCGTGTCCATCGCGCGCGCCTCCATGTCGCTGACCTTTCCCGCGCGTTTCATGCTGGCGGCGGCCATGAATCCCTGCCCGTGCGGGTTCTTTAACGACAAATCGCGCGATTGCCAGTGCACGCAGCCCATGGTGCAGCGCTATGTCTCCAAGATCTCGGGGCCACTGCTCGACCGTATTGACATCCACATTGACGTGCCCGCGGTCAACTATAAGGAGTTGCGCACCGGAAGCACGCCTGAGAGCTCTGACCAGATTCGCGAGCGCGTGATACGCGCCCGCCAAGTGCAACTCAACCGCTTCGCCGCTGCCGGGGAGCGCATCTATTCCAATGCCCAGATGGGCGCAAAGCAGATCAGGACCTACTGCGAACTCTCCCCCGACAGCGAGCGCCTGCTGGAACGCGCCATGCAGAAGCAGGGCCTGAGCGCCCGCGCCCACGACCGCATCCTGAAGGTGGCGCGAACCATCGCCGACCTCGAAGCCACAGCCCAAATCGAAAGCGCCCACCTGGCAGAGGCGATCCAGTACAGAACACTGGATCGGTCGTTCTGGGCATAGAAAAATTTCTCAGCTCGCGCTTCTCAGCCGAGTGAAATCGCTGGAAATGCATTAATTACACCGCCAAATCCTGATGGTTGATTTGCCCATGACCGCCAGGATCTTGCCGTCTGGACTAAAAGCAGCAAACCGGGGCGCCTCTTGTTTGGAGAGTTTTTGAACGATTTTCATTTGTGCAACCGAGTAGATCAAGATAGGACCCTGTTTTGCGAATATCCGCCTCAATGCAACATGATCTTTGGCCTCGGCAAAAGGCTCGACGTTGTGGGGGATAGGAAGTCTTTTGTCCACTCCGGTATCAAGATCGAATAAATGCATCTTCACACGAGTTACACTGAATCCCAGCATAGGAACATCATAAAATTCGCCCCAAAGCAGTTTGTTCCCATCGCAACAGATTGCACCGGGCCCTTCGATTCCTTTCCATAAGCGGGTCTGCCGCCCGGAGGGAATTTCCCACATGCACGACTCTCCCAGGGCGCAGGCTGTGATGAGTTGACCGGTGGGCGTGAATATCATGCCGGTACCCAATTCCGAGGGCAGGCTTGCGGCTCGTTCTTCGGTTGCCAGGTTCAAAACGCTGATTGGGACCTCGTAGAAGGTACCACTCCGGTGAAGGTTAGCCTGGTTCGGCTTGACCTCCAGGGCTAACCATTGGCCATCTGGGCTCCAGGCCACGTTGAGCACGCACGAGAGCTGGATCGTCTTGACCAGCGTTCCATCGGTCGAGTTCCAAAGGCGCATGCAGCACCCCTGCCGACAAAACGTTAGAATGCTCATGCCGTCTGGACTGATGAGCACCCCCGGCGAACCTGGAGGGCAAGCACGGACCGTAAAAAGAGACGTTCCCGTTGCGAGATTCCAAAGGACAACGCTGCCATCGATCTCGGCTACCGCCAGACGAAGGCCATCGGGGCTGAATGCCATTGCATCTGACATGAAACCAGCCGACGGCAGCCGCCTCGGGAGGGTAAGCTCCGGAGGCGTATCTGGCAATTCGCACAATGCGGAGTTTGGCAGCAGGCATCCGTACATTAAAAGCAACATCAGTGGAATGCCTACCCAGCGAGCACACCATCGAGCATATGACTTCATGAACCGGTATTTTGTCTGCAGATGAGAACGGGTTGCAAACGACAAAGGGCGGTGTCGTGCTTTGTCGCACCGCGAAACCCGGATTCTTAGTTACGAACCGATGTTGGATTATGGGCCAGCCTCCTAGACTTCTCATCGCGACAGGACCATCTGCACGGCTTTAATCTCATTCTGGTATCAAAGTCATAGTTCCGGGGAAGCATGGGCTTACAATCCTCCTGGAAGTGTGCAGGCATTCTCAGGAATGCGAGGGCTGCTGATGGTTTTTACGGCCCACCAATAGAAAGCTTTATCTATAGGTTCTTTCTATAAGGTTCTTTGAAAAGGTTCTTTCTATAAGGTTCTTTGAAAACTATAAGGTTCTTTGAAAATCTATCGTCTGACTCAAATTCTGACGCTCGGCCAGACCCCATTGAGTGCCTGCTTCGGTATTCAATGGGTTTATAGATGCGTTAACACTGTAGACAGCTTGGATCATTACTCCTGACCGCGATTCGATTTCTGTAAGAAACTGAATCCAAAATATTTAAAGCTGCGTCACTACTTCAATGTAATGGGGGTGGGTGTGGACTGCTTTTCGGGGCTCGCAATACTAAGCTGAAGATGACTAAACGGTAAACGGACGAAGGCTTACGATCTGTTACAAACCCCGCGGCCCAGCAAAAGAAGCTAGGCCGGAAGGATCGTCTTTGCGATCCGTTATCGTCCGAGAAATTTTTCGAGTGCTTCTAGGTCAGAGGCGGTCATCTCTGCGTATCTCTTTGCTTGTGCTGCATTGTTTTGCCCGATCGCGTTCTGGGCCTTGGCCAGATTTATTTGCATGCTGGCCTGTCTGGACGCAATATCCCCGCGAAGCCCATAGCCCTGGGTTTGCTGCTGGCGCTGCAGATTATCGAGGCTGCTGTTCACGGCGGCGGCGCGGCTGGTGAGCTGATCAATTTCGTGCTCAACGGCGTCCAGTTCCGCCGTATCTGGAGCTGGCTGGGAATTAGCAGCTTCGCCGCCGGTCGCCGAGCCAGCGTTTCTGGCGAGCGGCTGCTTTCGCGGTGCGACGACCGGTTCGGTATTGCCGACAGCGTTGTTGCCCTGGCCCAGGTTGGGAGAAATAGGTTGATTGTCAGAGGCAGCCGGCTGCTGCTGCGGCACTGAGTTTGCCGTGGATGGTGAGCTTGTCGTCGTGGTTGCGGGTGGAATTCCAGAATCTTGCGCGCCCGCAGCGGAAGCCTTCTTCCAGCGCGGCATGTACAAACCGGCCGCGACCAGAACAATGAGCACCACTAATGCTCCCAAGGCCATGTACAAGCCGCGATGGCCAGGACCAGCGCTGGCAGGTTGCGGGGGAAATATAGGTTGGGAGGCGGGCGCCGGGGGCGGCGTCGATTGCTGGGTCTGATTCATTGCAGTAACGGCGAGCACAGTGCGAACTGCAACCGGGGAAGCCCCTACCTGGCTCAGAGTCGCCTGCGATCCTCGCAGAGTTGTCATGGCGTCCGCCTGGGACTGCACAGCTTCTACGGCGCTCGCAGGAATTTCATGGGAACCCTGCACCAACGTTATTTCGTTCTGCAGGTCGCGCCGGGCCAGCTTCACGGCCTGGCGGAATGCATCCGCGGACTGGAAGCGCTGTTCCGGGGCTTTGGCAATGGACTTGAGAATGATGTCGTTTACCAATTTGGGAAGCCCAGGCTGCAGATTCATCGGCGGCTTTGGTGGTTCATTGATCTGCGCGGCCATGATGGAAAAATCGCTGTCGCCATGGAAGGGCTTTTCACCCGTGACCATCTCGTAAAGCGATATGCCCAGCGAGTACAGGTCGGAACGCTCATCGGTGGCTTCGCCCTTGACCTGTTCCGGAGACATGTAGCTCAGCGAGCCGAGAGTCGACCCGGTTGCTGTAAGCTTCCTGGGTTCGGCGCCGGAGCGCGCGATACCGAAATCCATCAATTTCACGGCGCCGTCGGGCGTGAGCATGATATTGGCAGGCTTGATGTCGCGGTGGATGACGTGCTGCTGGTGCGCATAACTCAGCGCGTCGAGCACCTGGTCAATGTATTTCAACGCCTCCCCGACTGGGATGGGTCCCTGGTTCAAGCGGGAGGAAAGCGATTGGCCTTCCACATACTCCATGACCATGACGAGCTGGTTCTCGATAGTGAGCGCAGTCAGAAGCGCTGCGATGTTGGGATGCTTGAGGGCGGCCAGCACCTTGATTTCACGCAAAAAACGGGTGGCCACTTCTTCGTGTCCCTGTAGATCGGGCAAGAGCACCTTCATCGCTTCCACACGATCGGTGATAACGTTTCGGACCTTGTAGACGCGGCCCATGCCGCCGCTGCCCAATACGTTGAGAATTTCGTAGTCCCCGAGCCGTTTGGTGACTGGATCGCCCATCGTCGCACACTCCTAAAAGCTCCGAATGAGTCCACCATCTCCAAGGCAAGATACATTCGAAACCGCTTATGTTCTGCAAAAACCGAGGAATAGCCGAAATTATGCTCTCGACCGGGTTCCGGGTCAAGCTCAGAAAGCTGCAAGCCCTTTTGATATCACACATTGGTGGCGGGTACAGTTTGGAATATCCTCACCATGGAAAGCGTGGGATGCCCCAAACTGCCCATTAAACTTTACCAACGACCTCTTGACACTGGCAGCTATGGTGATAAGATTTTGTTTCCTCTAACACTTCCAAGCGGAGAATGCTGATGAACACAAGATTGTTTCGCGCACTCATTGTGTGGGTGATGCTTACCGTTGTTGCGGCTGCGCAAACTGCCGCTCCTGCCACTGCTACTGCGCGCAAGAAGCGCGTAGCGGTATTTGATTTTGATTATTCCACCGTCCATAGCAACTCGGCGGCGATTTTTGGCACGGATGTTGACGTGGGTAAGGGCATCTCGGATTTGCTCGTCCGCTATCTGGTGAAAGATGGCACCTATTCCGTGATCGAGCGCAAAGCCATGGACAAAATCATGCAAGAACAGAATTTTTCCAATAGCGATCGCGCCAATCCAAATTCGGCGGCGCAAATCGGCAAGCTTCTTGGCGTAGACGCGATCATCGTCGGCAGCATTACCGAGTTTGGAAACGAAACCAAGAACACCAATATTGGCGGCGCCGGCGGGGGCTTTGGCGGCTTTGGCGTCGGCGGTTTTGGCCACAAGAAGAGCAAGGCCATCGTCGGCATCGATGCGCGCATCATCAACATTGATACCGCTGAGATTATGGGCGTGGCTGACGGCAAAGGCGAATCTTCGCGCGAGAGCACTTCGCTGCTCGGCGGCGGAAGCAATTGGCACGGCTTCGGCGCCGGCAACGCTGATTTCGGCAGCAGCGACTTTCAAAATACCATCATCGGCGAAGCCGTAAAATCGGCGGTCGAGCAGACCAGCACCGGGCTCATTGCCGATGCAGGCAAACTTGAGGTGCGCACCATCAGCGTCTCAGGCCTGGTGGCTTCGGTTGATAGCGGCCAGATTGTCCTCAACGTAGGCACAAAAGCCGGCCTGAAAGTGGGCGACCAGCTCAACGTTGAGCGAATCAGCAAGGAAATCAAAGATCCGGCAACCGGCAAGGTTATTCGCCGCCTTTCCTCAACGATTGGCGTGGTTCGCGTTACAGATGTGGATGATATCTCCGCCGTATGCGTCTCCGTCTCCGGCGCCGGGTTTAAAGTCGGCGACGCGGTAAAGACTGTGACTCAATAACGGAGTAACCGGTTACGGCGTCGCCGCCGGGTTGGCTGCGTTCTGTTTGGGTTCGTAGATGGGGCGCAGCTTCTCCACGATGTCTCCTGCGATCTTTCCCGGTACGGTGCCGCCCAAGGAGTTGGGCTCGCCTCCCATAATGACGATGCCGGTGGCGCGATCGGTTATCGTGTAAGGAAAAAAGGTTTGAAAGGGAGCGCGCCTCACGAAAAGAACCGCATCAGCGTTTTCCTCATTCTTTGTAACCTGTAGACCCCACCTGGCAAATTCTTCACGGTTCAACAAACCCTTTTCCAACTCTTCTTTCTTGACATAGAAGGTGTCTGAAGTCACAAAGAATACCTTATCTTTGGCCATCAATTCTTTGGTGGTGGGGCGAGCGGTGTTCTCCTGAGTGAAAGCTACAGGAGTCACAGCGAGCAGCAGGCAGAAAATCAGTTTATACATAGCTTTAGTCTCCTTACGGCAGGCAGTATGGCATGTGCCGATTCGCCTGGCGCGGGGCGTTCGACGGCAAAGGACGACATAGAGCGGCAGGAGGATGAGAGGCCGGCTTTGCAAAGCTGCCTATGATGCGCTTATGGGGTTGCATCTCCTGTATGGTGGTCTTCGATCTGGAAACGGAGAAAGTCGTGGACAGCTTTCAGAGCGTCCGGATCCATTGTCTTGATTCGCACCCTGCCACCGGCTGACAGTTCTTCAAAACTGTAGGAAATCACGGCGCGCTTTTCTTTCATCACCGGAACGCCGGGCGGCACCTGGTCGTGGACGAACATGGGGATTGAGAAGTCGCCATTCGAGAACAGGGTGACAATGTGCGCCAAATGAGAGCGTATTGCCCCGGTATTTATGGAATCTCTACTCTCATTGGCGGTTACCTCAATAGCGCCACCATCGGAGTACAGGCGAAAGTGATGGGTCGTCTTGTCATGAGGAAATCCCATCGCCTGGTCACCGTGTTCCTCCACGTCGGCACGATGCTGCTGTGAACTCTTCATGTATTGTTCGTGCATTGGGCAGGGCTGCATGTCTTACGCCGCTACTTGCAGTCCGCAGAATAGAAGAAATGTGATTACCGTCTTCATGACTTTCTTTTCCTCCGAAATCGATTGGTTGTACCGCCAGAATCCTTCAGCGCCTCAGTCAACGAATAGAGCAAGTGCGACCTCTGCCCCGGCGTCCCACGCTGAATTCGCCGTTTCCAGTCGGACAACACCTTTTTGAGATACCGCTCCGTGCGCTTCAGCGCCTGAATGTCCGCCGCGATTCCCTTGAGTTTCTCGTGTGCAAGTTCGTACACGCGCCGGCAAGGAACCCCACCGGCATCACGAGATTTCAAAACTTCTGCCAACTCTGCCAAAGTGAATCCGACGCGCAAGGCCCGTTGCACAACGAGCACTCTTTCGACAGCACTCTCGGGGTACACTCTGTAACCAGATTCGGTCCGCATAGCCCTCGGCAAAACGCCGATGTTTTCATAATGCCGAATCGTATCCGGACTTACCCCTGTAGCTTTCGCCAGTGCGCCGGAAAGAAAGCGCGTGGCGTTGCTTCGTTCCATCATGAGTACTATGAACCCTGGAATGCATTCGAGAGTCAAGGATTATTTAAGAGCCGCAGTTTTGTCTTGCACTTGCGTGGAGCGGAGATTGCAATGCTGGCGTCAAGCTCTTAGATCGGCAGTAACGACACGTCTCCAAAAACGTCTATAATTTACTAGCCACCTCTAAAACCTATGAAAAAACACATGCTGGAACGGCTCCGCAGGAAATCAGTTTGCCTCTTCTTGTTGTTGATGGCTTTGGGCGCGAGGCAGGCATATGCCCAGAGTGCGGCAACCGGCGCGGCGAAAACCAGCACGCAGCAATCCAACATACAACAAGCCAGTGCGCGGCGCTTCCTGATGTGGAAGGTCGCATCGCCGACGGCTACCGTCTATCTTGTCGGGTCGGTACACGTGGCCACCCCTGACCTGTATCCGCTGCCGAGCGCCATGGAATCGGCGTTTGCGGCATCGAAGGTGCTCACTGTCGAGGTGAACGTCAAGAACATTGACGAGGCGCAGAGTTCCAAATTGACACAAGAGGCGGGAGTCTATGGCGATGGAGACTCGCTCTCCAAGCATATTTCCAAACAAACCTCGGATGCTTTGGACAATTTTTGCAGCAAGTATGCGATGCCGCGCGAATCGCTGGAGGGATTCAAGCCCTGGCTGGTAGCGCTGACCACCGCCGTCATCGCCTTTCAGCAGGCAGGCGAGGACTTCCACTTGGGAGTGGACGAGCATTTCTTGAATGAAGTCAAGGCAAGCCAGCGCATTGATGAGCTGGAGACGGCCAACTTCCAACTCTCCATCTTCTCTTCCGCCACGCCCCAGGAGCAGGAAGAATTGCTGGCTTCTTCCCTCAAACAGGTGGACAACCTGAAAGATTGGGCGCAGACAGTGCAAGATGCATACGTTGCCGGCGATGAGGGCAAGATCGAGCAGATGCTGGAGCAGCAGTTTGAACCGAGAGCGTTCTATAAGAGATTGATTGAAGATCGCAATACCGGCATGGCCGAGCGCGTGGAACAATATCTGAAGGGCAAGGAACAATGCTTTGTGGTGGTTGGTTCAGGACACCTGGTGGGCGACAAAGGGATAGTCAAGCTGCTGCAAGCTAAAGGTTATAAGGTCGAACGAATAACGCCGTAAACGGTTTAACCACAAGAGATACAAAAGTAGTACGAAGGGTACAACAAGAAGTCTTTTGCGGAGCTGTTTTTTGGGCAAGCCACTGATAAATAAAGTCTTCTGCCAATAGCCTGCCTCTTACACTCTTTGGAGATTACGAAGACAAACAGGAATGAGCGACTGACCTGAGACCAGCGGGGCGGCCTTGTCTGTTGTCGAACAGATAGACCACCCCTCCAGTCATGACAGCTGGGGATCCGCACGATCCCCAGTTGTTTGTTCTTCCAAGGGCTCAGGATCCGCTCTGCGCCCTCAAGAAGTTTTAGAATCCACCCGCGGCCTCGCCTGCCTACTGTGCGGTGAAGTTACATACCGTCAGCGTGCCACTGGATGTTGCGTTCACCAGGCTTCCCCAATGGTCGAGGCTGGTCACAGTATTCTGTTCGGTGCGGAAGGCAAAGTTTGTGCCTACGTTCTGCTCCGCGCCGCCTGCCGGGGTTACGAAGATGGAGTAGGTATGCATCGTCACGTTGATTGCCAGACGGAAGTGATAGCTGGTTCCACCGGAATAGTGGACCGCTGAGTTTATGTAACTGCCGCCATTGCGCGCCTGGATGACTCCTGTGGTAGCAAAGGCAACAAGATTGGCGAACCCGGCAAATGAGGTCTGTGCGCCGTGCGACAATCCGACGGCCGAGCTCTGGCCGGAGATCGACGGCGTGACGTCAAAGGTGGCGGTGAAGGTCCCATTGTGCGATGGGAAGGCCGTGTTGACCCACGTGCCATTGGCCGGGGTTGGCGGAGAGCAGTTGTTGGTCACCGGGTTCACGGTGAGATTCACCATCGCGCTATGGCTGAGACTGCCGCTCGAGCCGGTGATGGTGATGGTGTACGTTCCAGGTGTTGCAGTCGATGCGCTCAGCGTGGAGCTGCCTGAGCCAGTAACCGACGCCGGATTCAAATTCAACGTGACCCCGGCAGGCGAGCTTGCAGCGCTCAAAGAGACAGCGCCGGTAAAGCCATTGAGTGCGCTTACAGTCACTGCGTAATTAGCGCTGGCACCAGCGATCACGGTTTGCGTGGAGGGTGAAGCTGACAGCGAAAAATCCTTCGCAGGCGGGGTATGGACGACCAGCGTCGTGGACGTGGTATTGGTCAGGCTGCCGCTGGTTCCGGTAACGGTGAGCGTGTAGGTGCCATCTGGAGTTGAGCTGGAGGTCGAAACACTGAGCGTGGAAGGGCCCGAGCCTCCGTTCACCGAAGTTGGATTGAGGGTTCCGGTGGCGCCACTGGGCAAACCGCTTACGCTCAGGCCTACTGCTCCGTTAAACCCGCCGGTTGAACTCACGTTTACCGTGTAGCTTGTGCTGCCGCCTGGCGGGATCGTCTGCGAACCTGGCGTTGCCGAGAGGGAAAAATTCCCTCCGTTGAACAACGTGTTTTTGGCTTGCATGATGCCGGCAAAGGCATACGCCGATCCCGATGCCTGTGACCGCAACGCCGGAGCAACCACGTTATACAGCTTGGTGCTGATCCCCGAGTAGAAGAGCCATTGCACACCAATGCCGCCTATGGTGCCGCTGCCGTCAACTTTTCCGGAGAAACTGGTGCCGCCCTTCCAGATCACGTCAAGCAGCGTATTGATGAGTCCCTGCTGGGTTGCGAGATCCGCTCCGTACTTGCCGCCCTTGAAGGCGTAATACATTCCCCAGACATCGAAGGAAGCGTGGCCGGTATCCTCCACGTGGGTAATTGACGGATCATTGCCGCCGTAGGGCCACACATAAACGGTGTTGCCTCCGACAGTATGTTGATGGGCGTGCAGGAAGTTGGCGAAGGTGGTGATGTTTGTTTTGACAATCAAGTCGTAGCGAGCGACCCGAGTAGGATCGTCACCCAAAATGCTGTGACAGGCCGAGAGCCGTATCAGCGCTCCGTTCATCATCTGTTGCTGGTTCCAGGGGAAGGGCTGGGCAATCGCGCCGGGGTAGCGGGGATCGTTCGGCGACTCATAGTTGTTGCTGCTGTTCACAAACCACTTGAGCATGTAGGTGTCTTGTGTTTGATCAAGCTCCCGGACGTAGGTCAAGGCCCGCTGCTTGTAGGTAGCGCCGAAGCCAAAGTTGTCGCCAATCGTAACCGTGTTGTTCCAAATCGCCGGATTTTGCAGGATCAGGAGGGCCGCGTAGGCAATATGCGCTATGACCGTCCCATTTTCCGCCTGGGTTGAGCCGGAAGCGTGGATGCCATCGGATTGAACCCCGATGGGCCAGCTAAGCTCGCGTACCCCATCCCACAGGATCAGGCCGGTGGTGGGGTTGTTGCGCCCATGCAGGGCGTGGTCAGAGAAGTTGACCATAATGTCCAGAATCTGCTGGTCATGGCTCACTTCATACATGATGCCGAGCGCCTCAATATTCATGCCCGGAGTGTGGTGGGCAAGAGCGAGGCCGAAGTTATTATCGGCGGGGGTCTGGCCTCGCATGAAATTCTTGAATGAGTTAATTTCGTTCTGGGTTACCGGGCCGGTCAGGCTGTCAATGACCATCTGTGCCTGGGCGCTGGCTGCAAACATCAGGATAGAAAGGGCCAGAATCGTCCCTTGGAAAATACGTTTCATTATGATTTCTCCTCCGTTTATTGTTGCGCTGGGAATTCTGACCGGATCATTGAAGGGTGCCAAGTACTCGATGGTCAAAAAAGGTTCACAACAGGCGTGTTCAGTAACAGTGGGGTAACATCTTGTACGGGTACCTGAGGGGGGGTAGCGTACTGTCCACTTTGACAACACTTAGGAGAGAGAACGGCCGCCCGTTTGAAATAATGTCCCTGCTTCAAAGGCCAGGGGGCTGGACTAACCCAATTTTATGGAAAGCCCCCCTGGGGCTCCCAATCAATACGGAAATCATTAGCGGATGACAATACGATCCAGGTCGGGCGCCCAGGTTGTGGGATTGTAGAACTTGATCTGATTGCTGCCGGCTTTGAGCGGTATCGTGATTGAAGTTTTTGCCGGTGCAGCCCAACTTTGGCCGGTGAGGGGAAGCTGAATCTCAGCGCCGTCGTTGACGCTGACAAAAAAATCCCGGTTGCCGCTCAGCACGTAGAAAATCACCATCTCGTAATCCCCGCTTTTCGGAACCGTGACGTCTTTAAAGAGGACGTAATTTCCAACATTGTTCCCGATGTGGCGTACGCGGCTGCCGCCGGAGCACCGCGGGCAATCCCTGACTTCGGCACCACCAATAAGGATGTTCCCTTTGGCCTCTGCTTCGTAGCTGGTGCCAGACTCAATAACCGGAGGGAGAGTCGCCTCCGGTGATGATGCTGCAGCAGGAGAGGAGCGGGTGAAGAGAAGCGCCAGGGCTACCATGGAAGCTACGAGCGCCCAGATTGCCAGGCAGGTCAGAACCCAAAAGGCGCGGCTATGGCCGTGACTCCGGGGAATATATGATTCGACGCAGGTGAAGCGTGGGATGTATTTGCCTTTGGGCAGGTCAATGCGGAATCTGGCATCCGCCAACTCCGTCTTATAAACTTCTTGCAATTTTTCACGGAGATGGATGGCCTGGCGGCGCACGATGCCATCTTCCAGCGTGGAGTAGTTGGGGCGTCTGAGGGCTTCGGTGCCGACGGTGAATTCGCAGAGCTCGCCGGCGCGTCCGGCAATTTCCATCTCACAGATGTAGCGCAGGAAATTCCGGAGCTGCTCGGCGCGGGCAAAGGTGGTGCTCTGCAGCACCTGCTCCAGCACTGCCAGCTTCTGTTCCGGCGTGAGATTTGTGACGATTGCTGTGATTGGTTTCACGATTCGCAACAGGATGGCCCAGTCCAGTGAGCACCCCTGCCGAAACATTCTAACCCGAGTCCGGGCAGCCGGTGCCCTAACACTTTCTGAGCGGTACCTGTCTATGCCTGGAACAGTGGCGCGGAGCTCAAAGCCGGCAAGACGGAGTTCAGACGGCGCTCACAAAATTCAATATGTCCGGACAAAACCCAAGATCCTTCGGGTCAAAAGCGGCGCTCAGCATGACAAAATGCAAGCGGCGTTTGCCGCAGTTACGTAAGAATCAAATGCGCAGCAGGACGTTGGCGGCCAGCAGCAGATCCAGGATCTTGTCGGCGGCCTGCTCGTCTTCTTGCGGCAGCGGCGGCAATTGGACTGTGGCTTTGGCGACTGGGTCCTGAGAGAGGACAATCATACCGGCTTCGCGCAGGACCGCGGCAGCATCTTCATTCCAGCGCTTCAGCACCACCACTTGCGCTCCCTGGGCAAAGAGCCTGCGCTCCAGAAGCTGAACCAGCTTTTCTCTGGAGGCGAGGGCCAGCACGGCAGGGCGATGTCCGAAACGAAGAACGCGCTCGTCTGCGGTGATGGGGGCCCATTTATGTTTTTCTGAGGTGTGCTCCGAGGAGTGCGCAAGCTGACGTTTGCTGGAGGTCCCCAGCATAATGACCGCGCCTACGGTGAAGTTGGTTTCAGGATCGATCAAGATGGCGCTGCCTGAAACGCGGCCTTCACTATATGGATCGAAGAAAAGGTCCTGTGCGGTTTCAATTTCCACTACGCCAATTTCGTTCATCTCGAGGGTTGATGCCGGTTCGGGAGAAAATGTGCGGATGTTAACACGATGCTGCAGGGAACGAACTTCTGCCCGGGTGAATTGGGCCATATGTTTTAACAGGTACTTGCGCGAGGGTTCAAGCGGACGCTCACCAAACCAGATGACAGTTGCCACAAACGCGCGCGAGACAAGAGGAGGCGCTTCGGCGGAACAGATAAGATCGCCGCGGCTGATGTCAATTTCATCCTGCAAACTCAAGGTGACGGACATGGGGGCAAAGGCGAAGTTGGGCTCGCCCTCATAGGTGTGAATGCTTTTCACGATGGTTACCGGACCTGCAGGAAGAACTTTAACTGAGTCTCCGACATGGACGACGCCGGAAGAGATTTGCCCGCTGTATCCGCGGAAATCCTGATGCGGACGCACCACGCGCTGCACGGCAAAGCGGAAGGGAGTGGTGGTCTTGGCACTGGGGACATCCACATTCTCCAGGTACTCGAGCAGCGGCTTGCCCTCAAACCAAGGCATGTTCTCGCCGCGCTCCACTACGTTGTCGCCCACCAGGGCGCTCATGGGAAGCCAGTAAATTTCGTCGAATGAAAGCTGGTCGAGGAACTCAGAAAACTCACGCTGGATCTGCAGGAATATTTCCTGTTTGTAAGAGACCTGATCCATTTTGTTGATAGCGACCACCAGGTGCGTGATCCCCAGCAGGGAGGCGATGTAGGCGTGGCGGCGCGATTGCTCCTGAATCCCACGGCGGGCATCGAGCAGCACGATGGCAAGGTCCGCGTTCGAGGCGCCGGTGGCCATATTGCGCGTGTACTGCACGTGGCCGGGAGTATCGGCCAGAATGAATTTGCGCTTGTGAGTGGTGAAGTAACGATAAGCGACGTCAATCGTGATGCCTTGCTCACGTTCGGCGCGCAGGCCATCCGTCAGCAGCGAGAGATCAAGGGCGCCGTTGTTGCGGGTTTGGGAGGCGCGATGGACGGCGTGCAGTTGGTCTTCATAAACGCTCTGCGAATCGTAGAGCAGGCGGCCGATCAGGGTGGATTTGCCGTCGTCCACGCTGCCGGCGGTTACAAAGCGCAGAAGGTCTTTATCCAGCTCCTGCTGAAAAAAACTTTCAACCGTGGTGCGAGCCATCTCTTGTAAAGGTAAAGTGGGCATTAGAAATATCCTGCGCGTTTTTTAATTTCCATGGAGCCGTCGAGGTCGTGATCGATGGCGCGGTTCTCACGCTCAGAGCGGCGGAAAGAGACCAGCTCTTCCATAATTTTAGGTACTGTATCCGCCTCCGAGCGTATGGCGCCGGTGCATGGACTGCAACCCAGCGACCTCATGCGGCAGCGCACCCACTGCGGCTGCTCGTTGGCCAGACGCGGAATGAACGGCTGCTCGATAGGGATCAGCGATGCGCCGCGCACCAGCATCTCACGCTCTTGCGCGAAGTACAGCGGCACGACGGGAATTTTTTCCAGGTGGATGTAGAGCCAGATATCCAGTTCGGTCCAGTTGGAGAGCGGAAAGACGCGGATGCTCTCGCCCGGTTTCACCCTGCTGTTGAACAGGTTCCAAAGTTCAGGACGCTGGTTGCGGGGCTCCCATTGTCCGTTCTCATCACGGAAGGAATAAACCCGCTCTTTTGCCCGGGAGCGTTCTTCATCGCGGCGCGCTCCGCCGAAGGCGGCATCGAAGCCGCCGGCGCGAAGAGCATCGAGCAGGGCCGTGGTCTTGAGCAGTTCGCAACAGCGCTGGGTGCCCAGGCGGAATGGGGTGGCGCCTTCGTCAAGGGCGCGCTGGTTGGTATGCACAAGCAGCTTCACGCCGAGCTTGGCGGCCTGGGCATCGCGGAACTCGATCATCTCCTTGAATTTGTAGCTGGTATCAATGTGCAACAGCGGAAAGGGAATGGGTTCGGGATGAAAGGCTTTTTGCGCAAGGCGCAGCATTACCGAGGAATCTTTGCCGATGGAGTACAGCATCACCGGCCTCTGAAATTCGGAGGCGACCTCGCGCATGATGTGGATACTCTCAGCTTCCAGGGCGCGCAGATAACTCAGATTGTATTGCATGTGTTTCGTTTAATCCTAAAATGTTTACGATTTCTCGACGCCTAAATTTACGAGCTTCCGAAGGTTAGCGTCGTCCCTTCGGGACTTGGATCGTTCTTGCCTGCACCCCAGCGCTGAAGCGCTGGGCCATAATACGTCACCCCTTTGGGGTGGTTCACTTTTGTTGTGGCATGCGCCATTCGGCGACGGCTGCGGCCGCGAAAACCAGCAAGCCGGAAATCAGCACTACAACATTGAGTACGCCGAAGTCGATAATGGGTTGAATAATTTTCATTGCAAATCTACCTCAGGGCTAAAGCCCAAACCTCTAAGAATTTTTGCCCCCGGCTAAAGTCCGGGGCTCCCACCCTTTTTGCCTTGCTAACCGTGCAATCCGCATTCTGTTTTTGCGAACCCGTTCCACCTGCCGGCCCGCTCCGGCTGGCCCGGTTGTATGGGGCGCGTGCAATGCGTGCAACCGATGCTGGGATAATTTTTATCGTGCAGCGGATTGTAGGGAACATTGTGTTGCTGTAGGTATTCCCATACCTGTCGCGTGCCCCACTCAGCCAGCGGATTGACTTTGATCAGCTTGAATTTCGCATCCCACTCGACCTTGCGCGTGCCGGCGCGCGTGGGCGACTGCCTGCGCCGGATGCCCGTGATCCAGGCGCGCAACCCGGAAAGTTTCTTCTCCAGAGGCTCGATCTTACGAATGTGGCAGCACTGGTCGGGCTGGCGGCTCCATAGCGCCTCTCCGTGCTCGTGAGCCTGCTCTGCGGGCGTGAGCTCGGGCTGAAGTTTTTCCACGGTCAATCCGTATTTTCGCTCTACATCTTCGATGAGCTTGTAAGTTTCCGGAAAAAGGAAATTGGTATCCAGAGTAAAGACAGGAATCGTCTTGTGAAGACGCGATGCCATGTCGATCAGAACCATATCTTCCATGCCGAAGCTGGATGCGATGGCTACACCATTGTTGGGGAATTTCTCTGAGGCCCACTCCAGCGATTCTTCCGGCCCCCAGCTTTCCGCCAAGGCTTGAATCAACAGAATTTTCTCGTCCATGGCTATTCCTTCCGTCCTACTTTAACGTGTGGGCAAGATGCCCAGACGACAGCCGGCAAGATGCCGGCGCTACTCCGCTCGAAACGTTCCTTCCGATGCCTCGAATGATTGCGATAAAGAAACTTCTTCCAAATTGGCGCCTGCCGCCTGTTGCCTGTTTGCCAGAGCATCGCCGATCAGCAACAGCGAAGGCGT
>Ga0070741_10004077_pt1 | contig 34739 bp, 33 predicted proteins | sample Coa_R1_4_FD_66440 | JGI IMG/M metagenome (GOLD analysis project Ga0070741, IMG submission 66440) | Surface soil microbial communities from Centralia Pennsylvania, which are recovering from an underground coalmine fire - Coalmine... | ecosystem: Environmental > Terrestrial > Soil > Unclassified ... | reverse complement strand
GCCACCGTGTGATCGTGGATGCAAAAATGCCTCGCCTCGGCAAACGTGCCGTCCGTGATCTGGTACATCCCGACGGCACTCGATGCCGGCCGATAGACCTCAAACGGCCGCAGGCTCCAGGACCAGCGCCAGTACGTCCGTGCGACCGGATTACCCGACCCCTCTACCTGAGCCAGGGCCGCGAGCAACGCCGCCGTCATCACGGGCGTCGAATATCTGCTGAATGCCGGCTCGTAGTCGCGCCAGGTCTCGGCGGGTGTCTTGTACAGCGCGCCACTCACCGGAAAGAACAGCTCCGAAGGCTTGCGGACCACCTGGTAGAGCCAGTTGATGCACAGAGAGAGCGTTGCCAGGATCACCACCAGGGCCCCGACCTGAACGGCTCGTGGCGCGCGCCTGAAGGCCCGCAGCCATCGCTGACGCACGGCCGCGTTCGAGCAGGGCCACCATCGGCGCCCGCGGCGTCCGCGTCCCCGTGCACGATGGCGTTCGGGAGATCCGGCAGCGATTCGGCGTGGCATCAGGTCCTGTCCTTCGATCCGGCACATGCGCCACGTGCGGCTGCCTGCCGCTTAATCTAGCATGCGGTCGGTGCCGATCCGGCCGGGGAGTCCCATGAGCGTCTTGCAGAAAACGCTGGCGATCGTCCTGCTGATCCTGCTCGGCGGTGCGCTTTATGGCTGGTGGTATACGAATCAGGCAGACAGCACGCCCGTGCGGCCGGGAAAGACGCTGCAGCAGGCGGATGCGGCCTCGGGCGTCAACCAGGGCACCTTCATGCTGGCCCAACGCCTGGCGGCCCTGGCGACAGGTCCGGAAGAGCAACGCCTGGCGGCCTCGGCCGAGCGGCTCGCGGATCATGAGCTCGATTTGGCATTCACCGCCGCGTTGCGCCGGCTCGAAGCCCATCCGCCTCAGCTCAGCGCGGAAGCGCGCAGCGTCCAGGATCGGCTCGACAAATCACAGAAGCAGCTCGAGAGCGACCAGGCGAGCGTGGCGCGGCTGACCGCGGCTGTTGCTCAGGCCACAGATTCTCAGAAAGGCCGCCTGCAGGACCAGCTCGATCTCGCCTCCTCGCAGCTCGAACTGGACAAGGACGAGATCGACGAGGCGAACGAGGATCTTCTGCAGGCTGGCGGTAATCAACATCAGCGCGTCCAGATGATGATGCAGGAGCACGCTGCCGCGCAGTCGCGCCCCGCCGCGACAACGAGCTCGTCCGTCGCTCCGCAGGCAACCGGCCGCATGGGCGGCCTCGTCGGCGAGCTCCGTGAGTGGCTGGCTCTTCATCGCAAGCAGGAGTGGCTGCTGTACGCCGGTTCACAGGCCGCGAGCAACGCTGCCGCTCTGTCAACGGAGCATCAGAGGCTTGCTGTCCGGCTGCAGAGTCTCAAGGAACAGACTCCTCAACTGGCAGGCCACGCACAGGCCGATCCTGCCGCGCCCGCCGCGCCGGCGCGGCCTGCCGACTCCGCATCACTCGCCACTACGACGCGCCGCATCGCGGCCGACCAGCAGCGACTGACGCTGCTCGATCAGCGCATTGCCGCCCTCAACCAGCTCTCCGGGGTTTACGGCAACTGGAATGCGGTCAGTGCAGCGAAGTCCTTCGGCATCCTGCATGGCATTCTGTCCGGGGTTGCCGTGGTGGTGGCGACTCTGCTGCTGTTGCTTTTTCTGGATCGATGGCTGCAACGCCTGCTCGGTCGCACCCGGCTCGACCGCCGCCAGGTGGAGACGTTGCGCAGCGTCACGCGGGTCGCGCTACAGATCGTGGGCGTGCTCATCATCTTCGTCATCATCATCGGAGTGCCGGGTCAGCTTGGCACGATGATCGGCCTGGCGGGGGCCGGACTCACGGTGGCACTCAGGGATTTCATCGTCGCCTTCATCGGCTGGCTGGTGTTGATGGGGCGCAATGGCGTGCGTCTCGGGGACTGGGTCGAGATCAACGGCGTGAGCGGCGAGGTGGTCGAGCTCGGCATGTTTCACACCGTCCTGCTCGAGACAGGCAACTGGAACGACACCAGCCATCCTACGGGCCGGCGCGTGACTTTCACGAACAGCTTCGCGGTCGAGAAGCATTATTTCAACTTCTCCACTTCCGGCCAGTGGCTCTGGGACGAGCTGCTCGTGCTGGTGCCGTTTGACAAGGATCCGAACCTGATCGCGGAGGCGATTCAGAAGGAGGTCGCCGCCGCAACCGAGAAAAGCGTCGCAGAAGCCGAGGCGGAGTGGGGACGCGCCAGTGCCTCGCGCCGCGGCAAGACGCTGTCCGCGGCGCCCGGTGTCAGCCTCAAGCCAGCGGTTGGCGGAGTGGAAGTATCGGTCCGCTACATCACTCGCGCGAGCGAGCGCTTCGCCTTGCGCGCGCGGCTGTTCCAGGCGGCCGTTCGCCTGCTCGGCAAGGGCATCGGCCAGCCACCGGTGACAGCCCCCGGCTGACTCTCAGGTCATCGCGCGAACCGGTATCCCAGCGCGAGCAGGGCGAACCACAAAGGCGCGACGTACAGCGCCACGCGCGTGTCGGGATCGAGCGCGAACATCGCTGCGACGATCAGCAAAAAAGCGACCACCAGCCAGTTCGCGGCGGGCCAGCCGGGCATCCGGTACGACACGGCGCGTACCCGCCCTTCGCGCACGGCCTGCCGATAGCCCCGGTGTGCGAGCATGATGATGATCCAGGTCCACAGCGTGCCGATCAGGGCAATGCTCGTGACCCACGTGAACACTTCCTTGGGCACGATGTAGTTGAGGACCACGCCGATCAGCATCATGGCAGCCGAAGCATTCACCCCTGCAAGCGGCACCTGCCGAGAGCTCAAAGTGGCAAACGCCCGCGGCGCCTGGCCGCGCAGCGCCAGCGAGTGCAGCATGCGTCCGGTGCTGTAGACCCCGCCATTACACGAAGAGGCTGCCGCGGTGATGACTACTACATTGATGAAATTGGCCGCCCCGGGAATTCCCATCTTGTCGAACATCAGCACGAACGGACTCATGTTCGGGTCGAGCTGATTCCAGGGCACGAGAGCCATGATGATCACGAGGGAGCCAATGTAGAAGAGCAGGATGCGGAAGATGATACTGTTGGTGGCGCGCGGCAGAACCACGGCCGGGTTCTGCGCCTCGCCGGCGGTCACACCGACGAGCTCAACGCCGGAGTATGCAAACATCACGATCTGCAGTGTGAGCAGCACTCCCAGCAGGCCAAAGGGCATGAACCCTCCCTGCTTCCACAGATTCGCGAAGCTCGCCGTCGCTCCGAGCGAGCCCACCCCGAAGACGATCACGATCAGGCCCGCCACGATCAGGGCGACAATCGTGATCACCTTGAGGAGCGCAAACCAGAACTCCAGCTCGCCGTAGACGCGTACCGCCAGAGTGTTGGTCGCATAAAGCACGATCAGCGCGCACAGGCCGGGCAGCCACTGTGGAATATCCGGCAGCCAGAAATTCACGTAGATGCCGATGGCGGTCAGCTCCGCCATCGCGGTGACGACCCACATGAACCAGTAGGACCAGCCCGTGACGAAGCCGGCGAATGGCCCGACGAACTCCTCCGCATAGCTCGCGAAGGAGCCGGCCACGGGCCGGTAAGTGAGCAGCTCACCCAGGGCCCGCATGATGAAGAAGATGGCGATTCCGCCGATCGCATAATTGAGCAGCAGCCCGGGGCCCGCCTTGTGGATGGCACCGGCCGAGCCGAGAAACAGGCCGACACCGATCGTGCCGCCGATTGCGATGAGCTGGATGTGGCGACTGTGCAGGCTGCGCGCCAGGGAATCTTCCCCCGCCTGTGCAGTCGCCGGCTCTGCGGGCCGCGGTGTTTTTGGACCTTCCCCTTGCATGCTCGCCCTCTCTACTCCATCCCCGGATACGGTCCTTGACCACCTTCGGTGATGAACCGGTCGATGCGGGCCGTCAGAACCGGCAGCGGTACCGAACCCAGCTCCAGGACGGTGTCGTGGAATGCACGGATATTGAAGCGCGATCCGAGCACATGCTGGGCTTTCTCCCGAGCCTGCAGGATAGCGCGCTCGCCCAGGTAATAAGACAGCGCCTGCCCGGGCCAGGCGATGTAGCGATCGACTTCGGTCTCGATTTCATGCTGCGGCAGAGCGGTGTACTTCTGCAGATACGCGATCGCCTGCTCACGCGACCAGCCCTGGGCGTGTATCCCGGTGTCCACCACCAGGCGCGCGGCGCGCCAGATCTGATATCCGAGCATGCCGAAGCGATCGTATGGGGTTTCGTACATGCCCATCTCCACACCCAGCAGCTCGCAATAGAGTGCCCATCCCTCACCGTATGCCGAGATGTAGGTATGGCGGCGAAACTCCGGCTGATCGGTGTGCTCGGCCGCGATCGGAATCTGAAAGGCGTGCCCCGGGGCTGACTCGTGCAGCGTCAGAGCGGTGAGGTTGTAGAGTGGTCGCGCCGGCAAGTTGTAGGTGTTGAGCAGGTAGACTCCCGGTCCGCCGCGCCCGGCGGTGTAAAACGGCGCCATATCCGCCGGCACCGGCTTGATGGCGAAGCGCGCGCGCGGCAGGTAGCCGAAGAATTGTGAGGCCTTGCCGTCGAATTTCTTGGCTATCCAGGCCGCGCGCATCAGTAGCTCATCGGGGGTGCCCACATAAAACTGCGGATCCGTGCGCAAGTGTTGCAGGAAGGCAGGGAAGTCGCCCGTGAAGCCCGTTTCGCGCATCGATGCCAGCATCTGCGCATGCAGCCGCTCCACCTCGCTCTCTCCCAGCGCGTGGATGGCCGCTGCATCCATGTCGAGCGTCGTGAACTCGCGGATCTTTGCGCGGTAGTACGCCCCGCCATCCGGCAGATCTCGCGCGGCGAGGCTGGCACGGCAGCCGGGCACGTACTCCGTGCGCATGAACTCGAGCAGCTCTCTGTAGGCCGGCTGCACGAACTCTCGTATGGTCTCGACTGCCTGCGCGCGCAGACTGGCCTGATCGGTTGGCGCGATTCCCGGCATCTCCCTGAAGGGGGTGTAGAGGAGGCTCGCCTCCGGAGTGGCATCAGTGACCGCCGTGATGGAGGCGTCCCGCCCCTGCATGGTGACCCGCGGGGGCGTGAAGCCACGCTTCAGTCCCGCGCGCATCTCTCCGATCTGCTCATGAAAATACCGCGGCACATCGTGCAGCTGCTTGATCCAGCTGGTGTAGTCCTGCAGGGTCCTGAACGGCCTGCGCGCGGTGTAACCCAGGTTGGTCCAGAACGTGGTGTCCGAATTGGCCGGCATCTCGTAGTCGCGGAAACGCTGGTTGGAAACCAGGGCCTCGATCTGCGGCCGGTAGACTTCGTAGTTCAGTCGCTCTCGCGGGGAAAGCTGCGCCGGCCGGATGCCGTCGAGCTTCGCCAGAACCGCTTCCCAGTAACGCAGCCTCGTGAGCTGTGCGGCCGGATCGACCCTGGGCAGATGATCGACGACCGGCTTCTGCGCATCCTCGCCGTCAGCCAGCTGCTGCTCGCGCCACTTCCACTCGGTCGTGTAGAGCGATCTTAGACGCTCATCCGCCTCGTTCCGGCCCGATCTGCAGGCGCTGAGCCAGACGGGGCTGACCGCGAGCACGCTCAGGCTGATGAGGCAGGCGAGCGGCCAACGCGCCCGCGCGGCCCGCACGGTCCACATCAAAGCACCGCGACGCAGAGCGAGCCCGCGCACACAACCGTCGCATCCCTTGTCCGCATCGTCAGCCTTTCCATCGTTGCAGCGGCCAGAAGTATAACGCTGCGAGTTCTGCTGCCCCCACCAATGTCACGGTCGGCCACGCCGTTTGCTCTCATGGGAACTGTGGGTTCCATTCTCACAAGCTCGCGATCGCCGCTAGCGCTTCGATATCCAGACACTCTTCCAGCGCGCCTGCAATCCCATCGAGCGCGCTATCCACCGTGGCCGCATGATCGGCATGACCGGGGATTACGCCGAGCACTCGGACGAGCGCCGACCGGGCCGCGGTCGTTGCGAAAAGCCCGTGAACATAGCTGCCAGCGATCCGCCCGTCGGCCGTGCTTGCGCCATCGACCGTCCCGTCGGAAAGCTCGAGCAGGGGACGGCATGTCGCGGCACCCTCGGTCGTACCCACGTGCATCTCATAGCCATTGAACGGATCGCGCCCGGGCAACAGCACCCCCGAGACGACCCGCAGCGTCTTATGAGGAGCCATGACGGTCGTGACTTCCAGCAAGCCCAGACCGCGCACACTCTGCGGTGGGCCCTCGATCCCTTCCGGATCGCTCAGAGCTTGCCCGAGCATCTGGTAGCCGCCGCAGATGCCGAGCACGCGCCCGCCACGGCGCACGTGTGCGAGAAGGTCGATGTCCCAGCCCTGCGCGCGCATGAACGCAAGGTCCGCTATCGTCGATTTGGTGCCCGGAAGGATGATCAACGCCGCCTCGGGCGGCAGCGGTCGGCCCGGGGGGACGAACTGGACATCCAGATTGGGTTCAGCGCGCAGCGCATCGAACTCATCGAAGTTGGCAATGCGCGACAATAAAGGAATGACGATCCGGGGGCGCGAGGGCCGCCCGATGTCGGCGCCGCCCTCACCTTCGAGTTGCACGCCGTCTTCGGATGGCAGCTGTGCGGCCTGCCTGAGCCAGGGAATGATGCCCAGGGACGGCCAATCCGTGTGCGCCCGGATGCACTGCAGTCCCTCCTCGAAGAGCGTCCGGTCTCCGCGAAACTTGTTGATGATGAAGCCACGGATGTGCGCGCGATCCGCCTCATCCAGCACGGCATGCGCGCCCACCAGCGAGGCAATGACGTGGCCACGATCGATATCGCCAACGAGGACGACCGGCAGATTCAGGGCCCGCGCCAGGCCCATGTTGGCAATGTCGTGCCTGCGGAGGTTCGTCTCGGCCGGGCTGCCCGCCCCCTCCACGATCACGAGCTGCGCTTCGCGGGCGAGTCTCCCGTAGCACTCCACCGCGACCTCGAGGAGCGCCCGCTTGTCACGGCCGTGCGCGCTCGCATCGAGTATTCCTGCCATGCGACCGCGCACGATGAGCTGCGCTGCCAGATCGCTCTGTGGCTTCAGCAGGATGGGATTCATGTCCGTGGAAGGCTCTGCGCGACAGGCATGCGCCTGCAGAGCCTGAGCCCGGCCGATCTCGCCGCCGTCGCACGTGACCGCAGCGTTGTTCGACATGTTCTGCGACTTGAAGGGCCGGACCCTGAGCCCGCGATTGGTGAACAGGCGGCACAACCCGGCCACCAGCACGGACTTGCCGACGTCCGAGCCACAACCCTGCACCATCAGCGCCGCGGTCATCGAGCGCCGTTCGTCCACCGGAGGATGTCAGGCACCTGTGTCCATCAGCGGTGGTGTTGCAGGCTCGATTGCACCGCATCGAACAGCGCGCGGATGCCGAACGAGACATCCTGAATCCGACCGTTGACGAATATCGCAGGGGTGCCACGTACTCCACTGCGTTGCGCGCCATCCATGTGCTCGCGAATTCTCTGCAGATACAAATGCTCGTCCATCCCGGCCGTGTAGCGCGGCATGTCCAGCCGCAATTGCTCGGCGTATCCGTGCAGCTGGGCCGGCTCGAGATGGTCCTGATTGGCAAACAGAAGATCGTGCATCTGCCAGAAGCTGCCCTGGCCGGCAGCACACTCGGCCGCCTCCGCCGCTCCGAGCGCGTGCGGGTGGACCTCCTCGAGGGGAAAATGTCGGAAGATGAGCCGTACGCGGCCGGCGAACCGCTCGAGCAGCAGTCTGAGAGCGGGAGCCGCCTGCTTGCAGTTGGGACATTCGAAATCGCCGTATTCGACGACTGTCACCGGCGCATGTTCGGGACCCAAGGAGTGATCGGCGGCCTGCGGGGGCACGCGCAGGTCGGGCTGCGGCTGCGTGACACTCACTCGGATGGCCTCCTGAGTGCTGGCAGAGGAATGAACTCGGAATTGTCCAGATCGGGGAGTTTCATCCGCCCGGCGCGCCAATCGGCTTTCGCCTGCTCGATGCGCTCGAGGGAGGAGGAAACGAAGTTCCATTCGATGAAGCGCTCCCCGAGCGGCTCGCCTCCGAGCGTCATGACGATTGCGGGACCCAGGGCAGTGAGGCTCGCGGGCGCGTGGGCTCCGGAGAACACGAGCATTTGTCCGGCGGTGTAGCGGCGGCGGTCCACTTCAACCGCACCGTGGGCGATATACGCGGCACGCTCGCTGTATTCGGGCGGAAGCTGTACGCGTGAGCCTTCCTTCATCGCGCAGTGAGCATAGAAGAGCGGCGAGTGAGTCCGGACGGGCGAGCTGACCCCGTACGCGCGCCCGGCAATCAATCGCATCCACACCCCTCCAGCCTCCAGCACCGGCAGCTCATCGCGAGAGTGATGGGAGAAAGCCGGGTCGGTTTCCTCATCATGACCCGGAAGTGCGACCCAGGATTGAATACCGTGCAGCGCGCCGCCTTGCGTACGGATTTTTTCGAAACGTTCCGAGTGAGTGATGCCGCGCCCTGCTGTCATCCAGTTCACCTCGCCCGCCTGGATGGCCTGCTCGGACCCCACGCTGTCGCGGTGCATGATCTCTCCCTCGAACAGGTACGTGACCGTCGACAGGCCGATATGGGGATGGGGCCGAACATCGGCACCGGGGGGCAGCCCGGGAGCAAAATCGGCCGGGCCGATGTGGTCGAAGAAGATGAACGGACCGATGGTCCGGCGGGTTGCGAACGGCAGGACCCGTCCCACTTCGAAGCCGCCCAGATCGCGACGGCGCTGATCGATCACGAGCTCGAGCATGATGGGAAGGACGCAGTGGGAGTCACATCATCGAGCTTTTCGCCGACCCTGGCAAACCAGCGTGCGTGCGCTACAGGCCCAGCTCACTCAGACCCGGATGGGACTGCGGCCGCGGTCCCAGGGCCCACTGATACTTTCTCTCCGCGGCCGTGATCGGCAGATCATTGATACTGGCGATGCGCACGCGCATCAGTCCGTCGTCGTCGAACTCCCAGTTCTCGTTGCCGTAGGAGCGAAAGTGCTGACCGCTGTCATCATGCCACTCATAGGCGAAGCGCACGGCGATGCGGTTGCGGTGGAATGCCCAGAGCTCCTTGATGAGGCGGTAGTCGAGCTCGCGAGCCCACTTTCGAGTGAGGAAGGCAGCGATCTCGGCGCGGCCACGGATGAATTCGGCCCGGTTGCGCCAGCGACTGTCCTCGCTGTAAGCCAGCGATACGGTCCTCGGATCGCGCTGATTCCAGGCGTCCTCGGCCATCCGGACTTTTTGCGCGGCCGTCTCGGCGGTGTAGGGAGGCAGGGGCGGGCGTGGCATGCGGCCCTCCGTGAGGAAGCGGTTCGAGCGATCAGATGCCCCCGCAATATACACTTGCTGCGGACGGCCCGTTCTCGCAGGCAAGCTAGCGCTACAGTTCGGCAAGGTGCATTTCCACAATGAAGCTCCTCCCGGGCGGGCGCATCATCATGGGGGTCATCGCATGGGTGGCACTGGCGCTCGGAGCCTGTCTGCTTCTGGCGTGGCGCACTGCTATCGAACCCATTGTGCGACCTGCCGTGAGCGAGTTTGATCCAGCCGTCGTTCATCGCGGCGCGCAGCTCGCTGCCCTCGGGAATTGCGCATCCTGTCATACCGCTCCTGGTGGAGAGCCGCTGACAGGTGGACGAGCCCTCTCCACGCCCTTCGGTACGCTCTATTCCACCAACATCACACCTGACCCGAAGACGGGAATAGGACATTGGTCGAGGGCGGCATTCCGTCGGGCCATGCGGGAGGGCGTGGACCGTGAGGGCCGACAGCTGTACCCGGCGTTCCCATACGATCATTTCACACTGGTCAACGACACGGACGATGATGCGCTGTACGCGTATCTCATGACGCGGCGTTCGGTGCCCGCACTGCCGAGAGAGAATCAACTCAGGTTCCCGATGAACGTTCGCTGGTTGCTCGGGACCTGGAAGCTGCTGTTCTTCCGCGAGGGGCAGTTTCAAGCTGACGCCGCCCACGATGCGCAGTGGAATCGCGGTGCCTATCTCGTCAACGGCCTCGGGCACTGTGGAGCCTGCCATACGCCGCGCAATCGGTTTGGGGCCGAGATTCCAGCACAGCGCCTGGCGGGGGGCGATGCACAAGGCTGGTACGCCTACGCGATCAATTCGGCTTCGCAAGCGCGCGTGCCCTGGGATGCCGCTGCGCTCAGCGACTATTTCCGCACCGGCTGGCAGAGCGATCATGGCGTGGCGCACGGGCCAATGGCGGAGGTGACCAACGCTCTGGCCGAGATCGCGGATTCGGACCGCAGTGCGATGTCGACCTATGTCGGATGGATGATGAGCCAGGAGCACCGCGCGCACGGCGCGACCAAGCTCAACGGCCCGGCCGACAGGGATGGCGCGCTCGTTTACGCAGGCGCCTGTGCGCGATGCCACGACGGCACGCGAGCACTGCCTTTCGGAGGGATCCGCCTGCAGTTCAGCACCGCAGTGAGCGCTGCGAATGCAACCAACCTCATCAATGTGGTCCTCGATGGTATTGGCCCCTCCGAGGTCAGCGCGGGACCCATCATGCCCGGCTTCGCCAGCACGCTCTCGGACTCCCAGCTCGAGTCATTGCTCGCGTACGTGCGCGTGCACTTCGGCAGTCAGCCGCCGTGGCCGGCAATCGCCGAGTCCGTACACCAGGGCCGGAGGCGCGCGCATGATTGACCTGACCGTCAATGGACAGACTCACTCCATCGATGCGGATCCGCAGACTCCGCTGCTCTACGTCCTGCGGGATGACCTGCAGCTCAACGCAGCCAAGTTCGGCTGTGGCCTCGGCCAGTGCGGAGCTTGTACGGTGCTGATCGATGGGGCTGCCGCCCTCGCCTGCGTGACACCGATTCTGCTTCTTTCCGGACGGCAGATCACGACACTGGAAGGCCTGGGCACGCTCAGCAATCCGGCACCGATCCAGCAGGCTTTCATCGAGGAACAGGCCGCGCAATGCGGTTTCTGCATCGCCGGGATGATGATGCGCGCGCAGGCGTTGCTGCAGAGTAATCCTCAGGTCAGCGACGCCCAGATCCGTGCGCAACTCGAGCTCCATCTATGTCGTTGTGGGACGCACATGCGAATTTTGCGTGCCATTCACCGGGCCGCCGAGCTCATCCAGGGCGGGCGCGCGGCCATCTCGACACCAACAGCGGCTTCAGGTCCTGCCGACGGCGGAGAGACCGGCAACCCGAGCTCACCGGGTGAAGGGCAGACGGGTGACTCACACGACCCGCTACGCCGCGAGCGAGACCTGTCGAGGCATCCGCAAGCACGGGAGCGACCGGAGCGATGACTGCGCCCGCTGTCACAGTCTCGCGCCGCGCGGTCATTCAGGGCACCGGCGCTCTGCTCCTGAGCTTCGTGATCCCAGCTACGCGAAGCCGGGAGGTCGCCTCGGCGAGGCATGCCGATGCAGCCCTCGATCTTCCGGGAAGCCTGGCGAAAAATCCCCTTCTCGATGCCTGGATCCGGATCGACGCCGACGGCAGCGTGACCGCATTCACGGGCAAGGCCGAGCTCGGTCAGGGAATCCGGACTGCGCTGTTGCAGGTCATCGCCGAAGAGCTCGATGTGCCCTGGAGTCGGCTGACTCTCGTGACAGCCGATACGGAACGCACGCCCAATGAGGGTTACACGGCTGGGAGTCACTCCGTGCAGGACAGCGGCACGGCGCTGCGGCACGCCGCAGCGCAGGTGCGCGGTATTCTGCTGGCCGAGGCCGCCCGCCATCTGAGTGTCCCGGAGCAACAGTTGCATACGGAAGCCGGCGCCGTGCTCGGACCCAATGGCGATCGCGTGAGCTATGGCGAGCTCGTGGCATCGATCTCGCTGCACGTGCAGGCTCAACCGAGCTCGCAACTCAAGGATCCGGCCCGCTACTCGGTGATGAATCATCCGGTGCCCAGAGTGGACATCCCTGGCAAGGTCAGCGGCGCTGTCGCCTACGTGCAGGACCTGCGGCCGCCCGGGATGTTGCATGCGCGGGTCGTGCGGCCACCCGGCTACCGGGCAGCGCTGCTGGAGGTGAATGTCAATGAAGTCGAGAGCATGCCGGGAGTCATGAAGGTGGTGCGCAACGGCAGCTTTCTCGCAGTCATTGCGCAGCGCGAATTCCAGGCCATACAGGCCATGTGGAGCCTGGCTCGTGAGGCACGCTGGTCAGCGGGCGCTGCGTTGCCGGACGGCTCTGACATTCGTCAGCTGCTGCTGGGTTTGCCCACCCGGGACGAAACGATCCTCGATACGCAGCCTAATCCGGCTCGCCCATCAAACCACGGCCTCCTTACCCTCGAAGCTTCCTACTCGAGGCCCTACATCGCACACGCCTCGATCGGACCTTCGTGTGCCCTCGCGCAATTCACATCGGGAGTCCTGACAGTCTGGTCACATACCCAGGGCGTCTACCCGGATCGCCAGGCGATCGCCGAGATGCTGCACCTGCCGTCCGACAAGGTCCGCTGCATCCACGTGGAAGGATCGGGCTGTTATGGTCACAACGGCGCCGATGATGCGGCTGCCGATGCTGCCCTGCTCGCCTTCGCAATCCCGGATCGGCCCATCCGGGTTCAGTGGATGCGCGAGCAGGAGCACGCCTGGGAGCCCTACGGACCGGCGATGCTCGCTCAGGTCCGTGGCGCCCTCGATACATCCGGACGCATCGCAAGCTGGGATTACGGCATCTGGAGCAATACGCACTCCATGAGGCCAGGCCCCGCGGGCGCACTGCTCGCCGCCCAGCACCTGGAGCCGGCCTTTCCAATCCCGGAGCCACGCCCGATTCCGCAGCCGGAAGGGGGAGGCGACCGCAACGCGATTCCGCTCTACTCGCTGCCGCAAGCGCGCGTCGTGCATCACTTCCTGCCCGATATGCCGGTGCGCATTTCGGCCCTGCGCTCCCTGGGCGCACACATGAACGTTTTTGCGATCGAAAGCTTCATGGACGAGCTTGCCGTTGCGGCACGCGCCGATCCGGTGGAATTCCGCCTTCGTCACCTGGAGGATCCCCGTGCTCGCGACATCGTCAGCGCTGCTGCCGATGAGTTCCGCTGGTCGGCAGGCTCCGCTCCCGGGCAGGGACGAGGGTTCGCGTTTGCGCGTTACAAGAATCTCGCCGCGTACTGCGCCGTTGCGATGCAGGTGGAAGTGAGCCCCGAGACCGGCCGCATCCATGTTCGGCGCGCCATTGCGGCAGTCGATGCCGGCGAGGTCATCAACCCCGACGGTCTGCGCAATCAGATCGAGGGGGCGATCCTGCAGTCCCTGAGCTGGACGCTATTTGAACAGGTGCGGTTCGATCGCGCGCATATCACCTCGATCGACTGGGCGAGCTATCCCATTCTGCGCTTCGGATCGGTTCCCGAGAGCGTGAGCGTCCGGATTGTGGAACGTCCCGGCACACCCTTCCTCGGCTGTGGTGAAGCCGGCCAGGGACCGGCAGCAGCCGCACTCGCCAATGCCGTGGCCGATGCAACCGGCAAACGGTTCCGCGAGCTTCCTCTGAGTCCGGCGCGCATCAAGGCAGCGCTGGCAAGCTGACGGGGCGGCGCGCCGTGTTACGCGGGTTCGTCAAAGAAAACCAGCGTACGCAGCTCGATACTCTCGCGAGGCGCAGCACCTGCAGCAGTGTTGGGGTCGGTGAAGGCAGAGTGCGGCACGAACCGGGCGCGTCCGTCCCGGGCCGAATCAAAACACTTGAACAGCAGCACCTCGTCGGTGCCCATCGCCGGGGCATAGTACCAGCGGTGTGCCGGATTGAATCGCACGTAGTAGATCTCGCCCCTGCGATCCGGATAGATCAGATCCGTTGCGATCAAATCGCTCGGCTTCACGGTCCGTGCATCGGCGAGGCCGAGCGGAGAATCCTCAACAGGCCCCTTGAGCGGTCGCCAGAGATTGAGGACGCAGAACCGGCGCCGCAGCAGCTCGTCGGCTTCCTCTGCGAGCAGATCGCGCACTCTCTGCGGGCCCGATTCGCTCGTGTAGTCGTTGTGCACGCGTGGTACAGGCTGGCGCGGTATTCCTCTCGCCCTGTCGAGGGCACCCGGAACACGGCGGCGGATCGTGTGATCGAATACCACCACGCGAGCCGCTCCGGCCACTCGCCGGATGAGCGCGACCGCTTCGGGGTAGTACCGCGCGCGAATCAGATTCTCGTCGCGGAAGTCCCACACACTGCTCGGGGCTGTCAGCAGGCGGAATCCTTCCCGGTCGAGCGACAGGTATGTGGCGATCGGCCGCATGTCCTGGATGCTCACCGCGCGCTCACGATACACCGCAGTCGTATGGGGCACGCCCGGCGGCGGCTCGAATTCCAACGAACGCGGCTTCTCGCTGCCCGGCTCGAGGTACTGCAGACGCGCGAGCACGCTCGCTGCTCTCTCCTGAACTGCAGCATTCATCAGTGGGCCCTCTTTGAGGGCGCACGCCGCGACGAGTTCAGCGAAGCGGGCGACCGGTCGGCCTCTGGTTTCTGCTGCGAGTGCTGTCGGGTATGCCCGCTCGTCTTGCGGGGCTGGAACCAGTACGCGCCATCCACCGGCGCTGCGCCAAGGCTGAGCCGTGCGAGAATGATTTCGAACAACGACAATCGTGGAACACTCATGTACGCCTCCGCTCCGGGAAGTCCAGGCTGAAGCAGCGAGCTGCGGATGCCTTGTGACGCGAGACAGCGTGCTCCGGGCCCTGCCCGGGAACAAATAGAGTGCGTTGCGTGGTGTTTAGTTTTTCTTCACGGATCGATGAAGATGGTGGCCGGATGCTCCAGACGCTCCTTGAGCGCCTGAATCATCGCGGCAGCATCGAAACCATCCACGAAACGGTGATCGAACGAAGACGACAGGTTCATCATGCGCCGGATGGCGATGGCGCCGCCGTGCACGACCGGCCGCTCGATGGCACGGTTCACGCCGATGATGGCGACTTCGGGTGCGTTGATGATCGGAGTGCTGGCGATGCCGCCCAGCTTGCCCAGGCTCGTCACGGTGATGGTCGAGCCCGTCAGCTCCTCGCGCGTGGCCTTGTTGGTGCGCGCCGCCTCGGTCACCCGGCGCATCTGCTCGGCGAGCTCCCAGAGCGAAAGCCTCTGGGCATCGCGCACGACCGGCACCTTCAGGCCGTCACCGGTCTGCGTGGCGATCCCAACATGCACGGCGTGGTGTCGCACGATCACGCCGCGTTCCGTGTCGTAAAGCGCGTTGCATTGGGGAAAATCCCGCAGCACGCGCACCAGGGCGCTCACGATGAAAGGCAGGTAGGTGAGCCCGGGCGCCCGCAAGGCGGGCTTCGTGTTCAGATGTCGCCGCAGCGACTCGAGCTCGGTCACGTCGAGCTCCTCGACGTAGGCGAAATGCGGAATGGTGCGCTTGCTCTCGCTCATCCGCTGTGCGATGAGGCGGCGCACCCCGATGACCTTGATCTCTTCGGTGGCGGCCCGATCCTGGTGGCGTTCCTTGGCCGGATTCACCGGGCGCAGCACTGTGGGGGCCGAGCGTCCCGACATGAAAGCCTCGAAATCCTGCCGCAGAATTCGGCCGTGCGGACCGGAGCCGCTCAGTCGAGTCAGATCGACACCCGCCTCGCGAGCCTTGCGCCGGATAGCAGGCGAAGTCGCGACCCGGATCGGGCGCTCCTCTGTGGAAACTGCCGCGTGTCCGTTGGACCGGCCGCCGCCTGCGCTGGGCGGACTCGCAGATCGGGACTCGCGAGGCGCGGCCGGTGCCGCGGCTGCGGCCGCGGCTACAGCGGGAGTATCGCCGGAGCTCCTGTCGGTTGTCGCGCCCGAGGGAGCTTCATCCTGCACGCCTGAGGCAGTCTCGAAGACAATCAACTCGGACCCGACGGGGACCCGATCACCGGGTGCGCCGGTAGTGGAGATCACGCGGCCGCTGATCGGGGCAGGCAGCTCGACGGCAGCCTTTTCCGTCATGACCTCGACCATGACATCGTCCTCGGATACCTGATCGCCCGGTTTCACGTGCCAGCCGACGATCTCCGCCTCCACGGTTCCCTCGCCCAGGTCGGGCAGTTTGAACACGTAGCGACTCACGCTTCCTCCATCACGCTCTTCAGCGCCTGAGCGATCCGGGCCGGTCCGGGAAAGTATTCCCATTCGAAGGCATGCGGATAGGGCGTGTCCCAGCCGGTAACCCGTCGGATCGGCGCTTCGAGCTTCCAGAAGCAGCCCTCCTGGACTGTGGCCACGAGCTCCGCACCGTAGCCGCTGAACCCGGTCGCTTCGTGAACGACCACGCAATGCCCGGTCTTGCACACCGACTCGCAGATCGTCTCCACATCGAGGGGCACGAGGGTGCGGATGTCGACGATCTCGGCGTCGATTTCGCAAAGCCGGACGGCCGCGGCGGCTACGTGCACCATGGTTCCGTAGGCCAGCACCGTCACGGCGCTGCCGGGCCGCACGACTGCGGCCCGACCGATGGGCAGCGTGTAATGACCTTCGGGAACTTCGCCGCTCGGATGGGAGCTCCAGGGGATGGCGGGCTTGTGCGGATCGCCATCGAACGGACCGTTGTAGATTCGCTTGGGCTCGAAGAATACGACCGGATCCTCATCCTCGATGGAGCTGATCAACAGGCCCTTGGCATCGTACGGGTTGGATGGCATCACCACCTTGATGCCGCTTACGTGAGTGAAGATCCCTTCCGGGCTCTGGGAGTGTGTCTGCCCGCCACGTATCCCTCCACCGCAGGGAGTGCGGATCGTCACCGCTGCGGAAAACTCACCAGCGCTGCGGTAGCGCAACCGTGCAAGCTCGCTCACGACCTGATCGAAAGCCGGATAGATGTAGTCGGCGAACTGGATCTCCGCCACGGGCTTCAGGCCATTCACACCCATGCCGATCGCTGCGGCGACGATGCCACCCTCGGCAATCGGCGTATCGAGCACTCGATGCTCGCCGTATTTTCTCTGCAGGCCGTCGGTCACCCGGAACACACCGCCGAAGTAGCCGACATCCTCACCCAGGATCACTACACGCGGATCTCGCTGGAGCATGATGTCCATGGCGGAATTGAGCGCCTGGACCATGTTCATGTGCGCCACAGCTCAGCCCTCCTTTGCCAGGGAGCGGGTCTGCCGTTCGAGCTCCTTCTGCGCTGGCGAGCCCTTGGGTGGCTCCAACCCCTGTAATGCTTTGAGCTGCTCACGCTGGCGCGCAAGGTGCGGTGGCATGTGCTTGAACACGTCTTCGAACATCGTGGCGGCGTCGAGAGTCGGACCCTCCGTGAGCGTTCCGTATGACACCGCTTCTTTCCAGCACGCAGTCACCTGGGCTTCGAGTTCCTTTTCGAGCGCGCTATGGCGCTCTTCCGACCATTCACCGAGCGCGATGAGATGCTGCTTCAGCCTCACGATCGGATCTCCGAGCGGCCAGGCGCGCCATTCATCCTTGGGCCGATAGCGTGATGGATCATCGCTGGTCGAATGTGCCGAGGCGCGATAGGTGACGTGCTCGATGAGAGTTGGCCCGCCACTGAGCCTCGCCCGCTCTGCCGCCCAGCTCGTCACCGCGTGCACCGCAAGAAAATCGTTGCCATCGACGCGGATGCCCGGGATGCCGTACCCGGGGCCGCGCGCGGCGAATGTCCGGTGCTCACCGCCGGCGAAGCCTTGGAAGGTCGAGATGGCCCACTGATTATTGACCACGTTCAGAATGACGGGCGCGCCATATACGGCAGCAAACGTCAGGGCATGGTGGAAATCCGCTTCAGCGGTGGACCCCTCCCCGATCCAGCTGGCCGCAATGCGGTCCTCGCCCCTGATGGCAGCCGCCATGGCCCAGCCAACGGCCTGAGGAAACTGAGTGGCGAGATTCCCCGAGATCGAGAAGATGTTGCCGCTGGCCCAGTGATACATGACCGGCATCTGCCGGCCCTTGCACATGTCATGAGTGTTGGAGAGGCACTGGCACATCAGATCGGTCAGGCTACGCCCGCGCACGACGTACAGCCCCTGGTTCCGGTAGGAAGGGAACAGCATGTCGCCAGGCAGCAGAGCCATGCCCTGTGCCACGGAGACGGCCTCCTCCCCGGTGGACTTCATGTAAAAGGAAATGCGGCCCTGGCGCTGCATGCGCTGCATGCGATCGTCGAACACGCGCGTCAGGAGCATGTGCCGCAGACCCACCTGCAGATCGGCCGGCTCGAGATGCGGGTTCCACGCACCCACTGCCCGGTGCGCATCGTCCAGCACGCGCACGAGCGCGGTGGCGAGTCCCTCGACTTCGGGCAGCGTTGCCGTCACGTCGGGCCGCGGCACTGCGCCGGCAGGCGATAGCCGGACATAACTGAAATCAGGCTTGTCGCCGGGACGGGACGGCGGGTGGGGCACGTGCAGGCGGGACCGTTGTGCCATGTGCGGTTACTCGAAGCGCCCCGAGGGAATACGGGTGGAATGGAATATTACTTGCGCGCAGCGCAACAGGCGTTCCAATTTACACCGCGAACGCAGAATTCGCGCAACGGGCGATGCACTGGGAGTGTGACGCCCGCCTCCCTCGCGGGGAGCATGGCGATCGGAAGGCGCAACCGTGCTGAATGGAGGCCAGCAGTCATCCGCCAGCTGGAAGGGGCGGCCTCAGAGGCCGCCCCACTGGACGATCAGCGCAGGCCAGAGGGCCTGGTCAGATCCGGCGCGCAGCCGGCATATCAGGCAATAGCCTCAGCTGCGCTTCTTGCCGTGCTTGCTCCAGTAGCTGTCCGCCTGGCCTTGCCACTCGGTATTCGAGGTGTCCTGAAGCTGGCTCTCGGGCACTTTGGGCGCGCTCGCCAGCCGCTTGTCGCTCACCACGATCTTGTTGCCGTGGACCATGTGCTTGGCAGCGCTGTACGGCACTGCCGTGTCGCGTCCACTCTGGTCGGCAATCACTACGTAACCGGGTTTGCCGGAGGAGTCGTTGACGACATTCACGACGGTCCCGACCTGCTTACCCTCGCGCGACTGCACGTCCATACCTGATGAAATACTGCCAGCGGCGGCCATGCGCATGGTGTCCCGCTGATGCGGTGTGGAAGCGGCCCGCGGGTCGGGACTCGCGGTGGTCGGCTGAGCCTCACTGTTGGACGCGGAGGTCACATCGCGCTGATGCGGGCTCGAGGCCGAGCTGGGATTCGAGTTGCCACTGCTGTCCGGGGCGGGATAAGTGGCCGGATTGGCCTGATCCGGCTGCCTCGAGGACGGATTGGTCGAGCCCGGCGGTTGGTCCGGCGTGGGCTGCCCCTGAGGCGTGGTCACGTTGGACTGGGAGCTGGGCTGCTCGGGCGGAGGCGGAGACTGCGCGTAAGCGGCCCCCGCGATACACAGACCGGCCAGAATGCTGAGGCCTCTTTGAGTGTTCATAGCGTCACCTTCGCTTGCCATCGGATTGTTAACGGGGACGGCATGAGAGCGGTCCTGTCACAAGAGGCGCAAACGCCATACCTGCATGCGAGGGTTCGGGGTACACGGCGCGGGCCCGGACCCAGCTTCCCCTCGGCCGCAGGCGCGGCCAACATGCGGCGGCCGCTTCGGGCTCACAATTTGCGAGCCATCGAGGGACTCCCGAGGCTTCCCCCGGGCCATGCGGATCCGCGGGCGAGCCCACGGTTGCGGATCAGCCGAGCAGCTCGGGAGGGTGGCAGCAGCGGGCACCTTGGAGCGCGGAACATGACAGGCACAGTCCGACCCCTCATCGCCCTGACAGCCCTTCTCGGGACCCTGCTTTCAGGGCTGACGACGGGCGCCGAAGGCGTCGTGCAGGAAGCACAGTCCCTGACGCAAGCGAAGGTTTCGCTGCCGGACGCAATCCGGTTAGCCGAGCAAAGCGCGCGAGGTCGCGCGGTCAGTGCAGCGTACGAGCTCGGGAGCAGCAGCCCACCCTACTACGAAATTAAGGTGCTGCACGAGGCTGGCCGGAAACTCACGCGCTACGACCTCAACCCCAACACCGGTAAGGTGAAGGGCGCGAGTGATGAGCGCATCGAGCCGCTCTTCACGCATCTCAGGCCCTCCTCCGTCGCAAGCGCCCGGGTCTCCCTCTCACGTGCCGTCGAGACCGCGGAAGAGCGCGCCGGGGGCAAGGCGACGGCCGCCGCGATCGAGCGCGGCACAGAGCCGTTGCGCTACTCGATCGCGATTGCGCGCCTCGACGGAACGACGGAGAACGTGCAGGTCAATGGTTCCGACGGCACTGTCGCGGCAGACTGAGCCGAACGCCCGCGCAAACAGGAGCAATGGCCGCATGAAAACTGTCTCCCTTCCTGGTGGCGATGCGGTTCCGGTGTTCGGGATGGGCACCTGGCGGATGGCGGAAAATCCGGCTCGGCGTGCCGAGGAGATCGCGACGCTGCGGCTCGGATTGAATCGCGGCGCCACGCTCATCGACACGGCAGAGATGTATGGTGAGGGCCGGGCGGAGCAGCTCGTCGGCGAGGCCATCGTGGGGCATCGTGACGAGGTCTTTCTGGTCTCCAAGGTATACCCACATAACGCGACGCGTACGGGCGTGCCCCGCGCGTGCGAGCGCAGTCTCGAGCGGCTGGGCACCGACCGGATCGATCTTTACCTGCTGCACTGGCGAGGAAGCATTCCGTTGCAGGAGACGATGGATGCCTTCGCTGCCCTGCAGCGCTCAGGCAAGATTCGCCACTACGGCGTGAGCAATTTCGATCTGTCGGACATGGAGGAACTGAGCGCCAGCAGTTCCGGGCGCGCCGCTCAGACCGATCAGCTCCTCTACAATCTGACCCGCAGGGGACTCGAGTGGGATCTGCTGCCGTGGCTGCGCGAACGGCACATTCCGTTGATGGCCTACTCCCCGGTCGAGGAAGGCCGGCTGCTGCGCGACACCCGGCTGCAGAAGTTTGCGCGCGAATGCGAAAGAACGCCGGCGCAGGTCGCCCTTGCGTGGCTTTGTGCCCAGCGCGAGGTGCTCGTCATTCCCAAGACGGGAAGTCGCGAGCGGCTGTTGGAAAACCTCGCCTGCCTGGAGCGGCCGCTGGACCGTGCAGAGCTCTCGGAGTTGGATCGTTTGTTCCCACCGCCCAGCGCAGCGACTCCGTTGGAAATGATCTGATGCCACGGTAAAGTGCCACCGTGCGGTGGCGTTGGGCGGCGACGGTGTGTTCCAGTTCTCGACCGTGGTGTTCCGATTCTCATGAAGGACCGACCGACCTTCCGGGGTGTGGTTCTGCGCAACGCGACTCGCAGTCCCCCGGGGCAACCGGCGCGAGTACCCGCGCGCGGGCCCGTCCGAGTCGGGCGGGAAGTCGCGGGGCGCAACGGCAAAGGCGTCTCGGTCATCACCGGCCTGCCCCTTTCAGCCTCCGAACTGGACCGTCTCGCAGCCGATCTGAAGAAGCTCTGTGGCGCGGGTGGAGGCGTCCGGGCCGGCGTGATCGAGATCCAGGGAGACCATCGGGACCGGCTCCTCACCGAGCTGCGCAAGCTCGGCTATGAAGCGCGGCGTTCCGGGGGTTGAGGCGCTCCGGATGGCACGCGGTGCCGAATATTGCTATAGATTAGCCGAGGCGGACCCGCTGGACGTCCGCCCTGGACACGGGCCGCTGTAGGGGCGCGGGGTCCCGGAACTTACTTATCATGCAGGAGTTTCGAATGGGCAACAGTCACGCGGAACGCATCGTGTCGAGCAATCACGCTACAACTAGCCGGGCTCCACGCGGAGACGCGCTTCTCTTCGCACGCAACTTCTTCCGCCATCCGCGCATGCTGGGCTCGATCATTCCGAGCTCTCGCTTCCTGATCAAGCAGCTACTGCAACCGATCGACTGGGAGAAGGCGCGGGTGATCGTCGAGTACGGCCCCGGGGTGGGCGGAATCACGGCGGAGATCCTCCGCCGCATGCGCCCGGATGCGTGCCTGATCGCCATCGAAACCAATCCCGATTTCGTGGGATTCTTGCGCAAAACTCTGGTGGACGAGCGATTTCACATCGCGCAGGCCTCCGCCGCCGACGTCAGGCAGATCCTGCAGCAGCACGGTCATTCCAAGGCGAACTACATCATCTCCGGTATTCCACTGGGCGCAATGCCCCAGAGGCTGCGTCAGCCCATCCTGCAGAACACGTGCGAGGCCCTCGAGCCCGGTGGCTCCTTTCTCGTCTATCAGTTCACCACCCGGGTACTGCCGGATCTGAGACGAATCTTCAGATATGTCAAGCGCAAATTCGAGCCGCTCAATGTTCTACCGGCTCATCTCTTCTTCTGTCAGCAGCCGGGCACGGCCTAGCCTCGCGGACGCAATGCCGGTCGACGGCGCGGTTCGAGGCGGCGGATCCGCCGCGGACGGGGCATGACTGCGCTCGGAAGCTGGGCATTTCCAGAGCGCCTGCGACCGCGGCAGGAGCTGTTGCAATTCGATCTGGATAAAGCGCTGGCCTCCGTCGTACTCGTGCATACGGAGGTAGCCGACACCGCGTTCACGGCTACCGTTCTTGGAACCGAGCGTCTGGGACATGGAGTCGTCATCGGTTCGGACGGACTCATCCTCACCATTGGCTACCTGATCGCCGAAGCCGAATCGATCTGGCTCACGACGAACAGCGGAGCCGTCCTCGCCGGGCACGCACTCGGCTACGATCCCGTCACCGGCTTCGGACTCATTCAGCCACTCGGCGCGCTCGATGCACCACCGATGCCCAGGGGACGTTCTTCGGCCGCGGCGGTCGGGGACAGCATGACGGTGATCGGGCACGGCGGCCTGGGACACGCGCTCGAGGCGCGGCTCATTGCAAAGCGGGAGTTCGCCGGCTACTGGGAATACCTGCTCGATGAGGCGCTCTTCACCGCTCCCGCCCATCCCCAGTGGGGTGGCACGGCCCTCGTGGATCGACACGGCTGCCTGCTCGGTGTGGGATCACTGCTGGTCCAGGAAGCCAGCGGTGCACGCACGCTGGATGCCAACATGTTCGTGCCCGTTGACCTGCTCGAGCCGATCCTGACCGACATGCTCAGATTCGGCCGACCCTCGCGTGTCCCGCGCCCGTGGCTCGGGATGTACGCCACTTCACTGGAGGGCGTTCTCGTCGTCGGCGGCCTGACTCCGGGCGGACCCGCGCAGCGGGCGGGCGTGCGCCTCGGTGATGTGCTGCTCGAAGTGGCCAGGGAGCCTGTGAGCGATCTTGCGGGGATGCTTCGCAAGCTGTGGAGCGTCGGCCCTGCCGGATCGGAGATCCCTGTGACGGTGGCTCGCGCTGGCAACACCTCGCACCTCAGCGTCACGTCCGCCGATCGCAACGATTATCTCACGCAGCCCCGAAAACACTGATCAGCCGTGCCGGATGGGTCGTATCAGACTCGGATCATCGAACTCCGGAAAGTTGACGTGCGGACCGACCGCATGCGTCACCATGCGCTCGGCCGGGTAGGCTTCCAGTAGAGATCGGGCCTCCGCCGGACGCCCCCCCAGCCAGAGCCGATACGCCTCGCGAGGCAGGATGACCGGCATTCCCCCCGTGCCGGCTATTCCTGCAAGCAATGAGTTGGGAGATACCGTGACCAGCGCGCAGCCCTCGATCACATCGTCATCTTCAGTGACAAACCGGTCCCAGAGCGCAGCGACCCCAAACACCGGTCGGTTCACGACCCGAACGTAGAACGGCTGGCGGTGGGCGCTGCCAGAGCGCTGCCAGAGGTAGAATCCGGCAACGGGCACGATACATCGCTGTCCGTACAGCCAGACGGGCCGGAATTCCTCCGAAGCCTCGATCGCAGCACTTGCGATCGTGTAGTGCGGATCGCCGGGTGCTTCGCGTTTTCTGGAGGCAGGCAGCAGCCCCCAGCGCATCACGACGCCTTCCGAGTCTTTTTCATGCATGCGCGCGGTGGGAACGCCTTGAGCCGGAGCGACATTGAAGCGGGTCGAAAAACTCCACCACGGATTGCTGACGGAGATTTCCTGCTCCGCCTCCTCCCGGCCGGGAATTACGAGTCGCCTGCACATCACGCCAAGGGTAAGGCCGACCCGCCCAGGGCGGGAACTGTCCGCTGGCGGAGACAGGCCGAGTGGTCAAGGCAGCCAGCCCCCAGCGCGTTAGCGGGCGAATACGCTCGCATCGTCCGCGAAGGCCTTGAGCTCGATGGCGTTTCCGGCGGGGTCGAGGAAGAAGCAGGTGGCCTGTTCTCCAACCTGTCCCTGGAAGCGGATCTGCGGCTCGATGATGAATTTCACCTCGGCCGCCTTCAGGCGCTCCGTGAAAGCGCGCCATTGCGCGAGCGTCAGGATCAGGCCGAAGTGGCGCACGGGCACATTCTGTCCGTCCACTTCGTTGAACTCCGGATCCCCTGGCCGCTCGCTGAGCTGGGCGACGATCTGGTGACCCTGAAAGTCAAAGTCGACCCAGCGTTCGGCCGAGCGCCCTTCGGGGCACCCGAGCACCTCGCCATAGAAGCGGCGCGCTGCACTCAGATCATTGACCGGAAACGCAACGTGAAAGCGTGGAAGGAGTGCGCGCGTCATGAAAGCCTCTCTGGAGCGGGCGACTGGACTTAGGCCGCGCCTGTGCGATCAGGCAGGCGGGTGCAGAAGGCGCGCCAGATCCTCCCGCGTCCTTTCGATGTGAGCATGTGTGAGGCGTCTCGCCTCTTCCGCATTGCGGCTCGTCCACGCCTCGTACAGGTCCGTATGCTCGGCCGTCGCGCGCGAAACGCGCCCATGCGGAAGCAAGTGCATGCGCACGTAGCGATGTGACAGTGTGTGCAGTCTGTTGAGGATCTCGGCGGTCACCGGCTGCAGGCGCGGCACGGTCAGCGCCAGATGGAAAGCACGATTGAGCTCGCCGGACTCCTGCAGCTCACCGGCGGCCAACGCCTCATTGAGGTTGCTGAAGGCGAGGCGAACGAGCTCCAGATCTTCGGCTGAGGCCTGTCGGGCCCCGTCTGCAACGGCGGCTGGCTCGATCTGGAGGCGCAGCTTGAAGACCTCGTCCACCTCCGTCGAAGACAGAGGCCGGACCTGGAATCCTCGATGAGCGTAGACGTCTACCAGCCCTTCCGCCCTGAGCTGCACGAGAGCTTCGCGTACTGGAATCTTGCTCACTCCGAATTCTGCCGCGATGACATCCTGCAGCAGCGCCGAGCCGGGCGGATACTCGCCTGTCAGGATTTTTTCCCGGATCCGGGCCGTGATCTGCCCACTCATGGTGCGAAGCAGTGGTTCGGACATGTTTGCAAATGTCGCGGCGTTCCGCTGCCGCGCCCGGCCCGTTTCAGGTCACCTGGAAACCCGTGGGAAACGGCTCGGCAGGATCGATCCACACGGTATTGAAGCCGGTCACGAACGCGGAACCCTCGATGATCGGAATGATAGCCGCTGTGCCGCGAAGATCCACTTGCTGCTGCACTCTGCCCACGAATCGGCTGCCAATGATGCTCTCGTGCACGTATGAATCGCCCGGTCGCAGCCGTCCGCGCGCCACCAGATGCGCCAGCCTCGCTGAAGTTCCAGTCCCGCAGGGCGATCGGTCAATCGCCCGATCACCGTAAAAGACCGCGTTACGCCCGTCGGCGCCTTCGCCCTTGGGCCGATCGGTCCACATCACATGGCTGACGCCCCGGATGGTGGAATCGAGCGGGTGCACCGGCTCGATTGCCTTGCGCATCAAAGAGCGAACTACCGGGCTCAGGGTGAGGATCTTCGATGCTCCGAGTGCGTCGATTCCAGTGTAGGCGCCCTGAGGCTCGATGATGGCGTAAAAATTGCCACCGTATGCCACATCGACCGTGAGGGGGCCCAGGCCCGGGACCTCGATGCGAATACCTTCGGCGGCCAGGTAGGACGGGACGTTTCGGATCGCAACCGAGGTGACCTTGTCGGAGCGGACCGTGTACTCGACTCCGATCAGTCCCGCAGGCACCTCCAGGCTGAGCCGGCCATAGGTGCGCGGCCGGATCAGACCGTGCTCCAGCGCGAATGTCACGATACCCATCGTGCCGTGCCCGCACATGGGCAAGCATCCGCTGGTCTCGATGAACAGCACGGCGGCATCGTTCGCGGGGTCGAACGGCGGATAGAGGAATCCACCCGACATCATGTCGTGGCCGCGGGGCTCGAACATCAACCCCAGGCGAATCCAGTCGAAGCGCGCGAGGAAATCCTGACGGCGCTCGCTCATGTTGGCTCCGGAGAGAAACGGCGCCCCTCCGGCGACGAGTCGCACCGGATTGCCCGCGGTGTGGCCGTCAATGCAAAAAAAGACCGACTTCATGCGCCCGTCCGGCTAGTGCGGGCGCCTGGCGGCCGCTTCCTTCACCATCGCCGTGACCGCCTCACGGCGCGCCCCCGTCAGAGGCAGCCGCGGCAACCGGACTCGCTCCGAGCCGCGGCCCATGATCTGCTCCGCGAGTTTGATGGACTGCACCAGATCATGCTCAGAGTCCAGATGCAGCAGCGGCATGAACCAGCGATAGATATACCGAGCGCGCTCGAGATCGCCAGCGCGCAGGGCCGCGTAAAGCAACAGCGACTCTTCCGGGAAGGCGTTCGTCAAACCGGACACCCAGCCCCTGGCTCCGAGGCACAGCCCCTCGAAGGCCACATCATCCAGCCCGGCGAACAGTACGAAGCGCTCGCCGAAGGCATTGAGCAGATCGGTGAAGCGGCGCGAATCGGGTGCCGATTCCTTGAGCGCGACGATGTTGGGTAGCGCCGCCAGCCGCTCCAACGTCTGCAGATCGATGTTCACCCGATACGCCGGCGGGTTGTTGTAGAGCATGATCGGCAGTGGCGTGGCCTGAGCGACGCTGCGAAAGTGGTGTTCGAGCTCCGCGGGCGTGGGCACGTAGACCATCGCGGGCAGTACCATCAGACCATTGACGCCGATGCGTGTCGCATCGCGCGCATATGCGACGGCATTGCCGGTCGTCATTTCGGAAACCCCGGCGATGACCGGCACCCGCCCGGCCGCGGTCTGCACCGCGGTCTGAAGTACGGCGCGCTTTTCCTCTGCCGAAAGCGAGTTGTTTTCGCCTACGGTGCCCAGGATGACCAGGCCGTGGACCCCGGCGCGTATCAGAGCCTCCTGCACGGCGCGGGTCGCCGGCAGATCGAGGTCGAGGGCGGGATCGAACTGAGTTGTCGCGGCCGGAAAAACTCCGGACCAGTTGCAGGCGAGCGGAGCTGACATGGCGGGACCTGTTGAGGTGCTATCGTAGATCGTATACGGTATGGCAGGCGACAAGGGTAGCCGCCTCGCATGACGGAATCAAACTGCGGCACAGGCACTGTCGCCGTGATCGGTGCCGGAATCATCGGCTGCGCCGTAGCGTGGACGCTGACTCGCAGTGGCCGGCGCGTGTTGCTGCTCGATCGCGCCGAACCGGCGACGGCAGGTGCCTCCTTCGGCAACGTGGGCCACATCGCGACGGAGCAGGTTCAGCCGCTCCCCTCGCCGCACCTTCTGTTGCACTTCTGGCGCGAGCTTTTTGCGTTCGGCGGCCCTGTCGACATTCCGGCTCGACGTCTGATCACGCTGGCTCCCTGGCTAGGCCGCTTTGCCGCAGCCGCCTTCAGGCAAAAAGACAACGCGCGATATTTCGACCCGCTCGTGCGGGGTGCCGCCGATGCACTCGAGAGGCTGCTCGATCAGGTGGGACGCCGGGATCTGCTGCGCCGGCACGGCCACTATGCAGTCTGGCTGGGGCCGAACTCGGTTGCGTGCGCCGCTCAAGAGCGCCACCAGGCCAGCACTTGGGAGGTGACCGCCACGCCTGCTCCGCCCGAACTGCTGCGCGCGATTGCGGCGGCGGCGGCCAGTGCTCGGCCTGCGGGCCTGCGCACACCCGAGCCCGCGGCTGGGCTGTGGTACCCCGGGAGCGCTCATGTGTTGGATCCGGCGCAGGTAGCAGGGGCGCTGCTGACGGGCGCTCTCCAAAAAGGCGCGACGCTTCAGCGCGCGGACGTGCGCAGCGTAACTCCGGCGGCGAAGGCGATCGAGATCAGCACCGAAGGCGGTACGCTTTTGGTCGGCAGTGCAGTTATATGTGCCGGCGTCTGGTCTCCTCCGTTTGTTGCTCCATTCGGTCTACGCGCTCCGATTGAAGCTGAGCGGGGCTATCACGTGGAGCTGCCCGATCACCCTCCCCTCGCAGATGCGCCGCTGATGTATGGCGACTATAGGGTGGCCGTGACGCCAATGGCTTCTCGCCTGCGCGCCTCGAGCTACCTGGAGTTCGCCGGACTTGGTGCCGCACCGGACCCCCGCAAGCCTGCTCGCCTGCGCTCGGTACTCCGTCGCCTCGGCTACCAGTGCGATCCCGAGGGGCCGAGCTGGATGGGTCCCCGCCCGACCCTGCCGGACTATCTGCCCGCTATCGGCCGGGCACCGGGACCGCTGGATCTGTTTTATGCCTTCGGCCATCAACATCTGGGTCTGACCCTGTCGGCGGTGACGGCGGAGTTGATCGCTGATCTCCTGGCGGCACGCGAGCCCCGATTCGATGTCTCGGCCTTCGACCTGAGGCGTTTCGGCTCGAGCCGCGGCTCCCGCCTGTCCAGTTCAAGCTGACCCGCCGGGCGTGGACAGTTTCGCTGGCTCACGGCAGCGAGCCTCGACTATGCTCCCCGGATGCGTCTGCAGGCGGTCCTGCTCACCCTGTACGTTACTGGTGCGCTGGCGGTCCCGGCCGCAGATCTGCACCACAAAATAAAGCTCGAGGGACGCGGCACGCCGACGGTCATTCTCGAGTCGGGGCTGGGGGATACGCTCGATGTCTGGAGCGCGGTCCAACCGCTGATTGCCGCCGGCTGTGCCCGCACCCTGGCGTATAACCGTGCCGGCTACCTCGGCAGCGACCCGTCCGATGCTCCGCGCGACTCGGTGACCATCGTGGGGGAGCTGCGTGCCGAGTTGCAGCGCCAGCACATCAAGCCGCCGTACATTCTGGTGGGGCATTCCCTCGGTGGACTCTACATGCAGTACTTCGCACGCAACTATCCGCAGGAAGTTGCCGGACTGGTGCTCGTGGACTCGACCAACTGGGAGCAGCATCTGGATCCCGGCAACCAGGCCAACACTCCATACAACTCGCGCCGCGCGGTCACCCTGTTCATGCCCTGGATCGTTCGTCGAGAAATCAGCGACAGCCTTGCCGCGGGCGAGCAGGTCCACGCAAGTCCGCACGCGGATGTCCCGACGGTCGTGCTTTCCAGCACCCGTGGACCCGCCGGTGAGACTCCGGCCGCTCGGGCTACGGCAGCGCGTCTGCAGGATGAGATCGCGGCCGACTTCCCCGGGGCGCGCCACATCCGGGTGAGTGACAGCGGGCACTACATCCAGCACGACCATCCCGAAGCGGTCGCGGAAGCTGTCCGGAAGCTCGCCGGCTGCAAGCCATGATTGTGCCCTCTGCCTGCATTGGGTGATGCCGCTACAGGAGGCGGGAGTCTGTTGCGCTTGCTGCTCTTGAGCGGGATGCTGGTGCTCGTGGCTCTCGCGAGCCTCGGGGACCTCGCAGCGGGAATGAGTTCCGGCGACAGCCCAGGCGCCCCTTCCCCGATGCCGGCAGAGCACGCCGCGCCGCCCGTCGCTGGGACAGTGGATCCCGCTTTGCCACTCTCGAGTGCGACTTCGCTGCTGGTCATCGCTCCCCACCCCGATGACGAGTCACTGTGCTGCGCGGGCGTGATCCAGCGGGTCGTGCGCCTCGGCGGCCGCGTGAGCGTGCTCTGGGTGACAAATGGCGATGCTTCCGAGCTCGATCTGCTCGTGATCGAGAAACGAGTGTTCATCGATCCGGTGAAAATGAGGGATCTTGGAGATCGGCGCATGCAGGAAGCGCGCAACGCCACCGCCATTCTGGGAGTCGCCCCGGAGAGTCAGTATTTCCTGGGCTACCCCGATCGCGGAATCCTCTCTCTCGCGACGGACAATTACGCCACGCCCTATCGATCGAGATTCACCAATGCCACGAGCGTCCCCTATCGTGCTGCCTTGTTTCCCGGCCATTCCTATACGGGGCAGAGCCTGGAAAGCGACTTCGGGTCGGTTCTCGATCGCGTGCAGCCGACGCTGATTCTCGCGCCCACTCCACGCGATTCGCATCCTGATCATCGCGCGACCGGAATCATGATCCTGCGCGTGCTCAATCGGCGCCATGAGCTTGCGCGCGCGCGCTACTGGATCGTTCACGGCGGCGAGGGTTGGCCCGCGCCAAAGGGCTTCGAGCCCGGCATGGCCATGACGCCCGCACCGCTGCAAGCGGGGCTGTCGCCGACACCCTTTGTCCTCGAGTCGATCGAAGAGCAGCGCAAGCTGCTGGCCATCCGTGCCTATCGCACGCAGATGATAGTGATGTCCACGAACCTGCTGTCGTTCGTGCGCACGAACGAGCTGTTCTCCTCACTTCCCGTACCCTGGGGCACAGTCGATTAGATCGCCTGCGGCGGCTGCCTTCTAGGGCGAGTTCGGTCGGCGCCAGCGCTCGAGCCACCGGTCAAAAGCCCCCGCGATCTGCTCCTGCACGCGATCCAGGGCCGCACGCCGCGGCCAGTGCCTGCGATCGAGCTCCAGCGACGAAGCACAATCCTTCTCGAACACAGCGGCTGCGGCCTGCGCCAGCGCGGCGCTTTCCACCTCCTGGTTCGCCTCGAGATTCCACTTGAAGCTCCAGCGATCGAGATTGCTGGAGCCGACACTCACCCAGTCATCGCAGATGGTCATTTTCCCGTGCAGCACGCGCGGCTGGAATTCGAAGATGCGCACGCCGTTGCGCAGCAGCTTGCCGTAAAAGCGCCGCGCGGCCTGGCGCACCCAAGGGTGGTCGGTGAGCGGTCCGGGCACTAACAACCGAACGTCTACGCCACGCCGCGCAGCGCGACGCAGAGCCTTGCGAAAACGGCGGGAAGGCACGAAGTACGCGCTCATGATCCAGGCCCGCCCGCGTGCTTCGATGATGCGCCGTGCGACCGCGCTCGCCAGCTCCGAGCGATACCAGGCCTCACTCAGGGCCACACGGCCGCGTGCGCCCTCACCACTTACGATACCGATGGTCGGAACCGGGATGAGAAGAGGCGAGCCGCTCGTGCGCCACGTCTGCGCGAAGGCGCGCTGCCAATCTGCGACGACCGGACCGTGTATCTCTGCGACCAGATCGCGCCAGGGCCATCCCGGCGGCCCGACTACGCCAAACGCGTCAGTCAGACCGATGCCCCCTACAAAAGCGACCTCGCCATCTATGAGCATGAGCTTGCGGTGATCGCGTATGAAGTTGCGTAAGCGCTTCGCCAGGCGCAATGGATTGTAGACACGCAACTCGACACCCGAGTCCAGCAACTCGCGACGATCTGCCTGGGAGAGCGCGAGCGAGCCGAACCCATCCACGATGACGTGCACGCGCACGCCGCGGCGGGCCGAGCGCACCAAGGCCTCCACGAAGCGGCCCGCTATGACCCCCGATTCGACGAGGTACATCTCCAGCAGGACATAAGATCGCGCGTCATCGATTGCAGCCACCATGCGTTCCAGGTACTGCTCGCTTGCCTCGAGCAGCAGGAATCGATTGCCCTCCCGCCATGGCCAGCTGGCGGTAGGGGTCTCGGGATTCGATTCGCGTGAGACGGGCATGCTCCAAAGATGACCCAGCCGTGTACCCTCGTCCATAGAGGTCCCAACTTTGTTTCGAACATGCTTGCTTGCTGCTTCAGTGGCGATGTTGCCGCTGCAGGCCTTTGGCGACCTCGCCGGAGCGGTCAACCTCGTCCGCCTGCACGGATGCCCGGGCAGCGTCGGCGGGGCTCCGCGCTTGCGAGAGAATCCGCGTCTCGATCAGGCGGCCCGGCTGCTGGCGCGTGGTGAGAACGGGCACGCGGCGATGGAGCGAGCGGGATACCGCGCCGTGTCCTCTGCCTTCGTACGCATGACTCATGTGTCGGATGATCGCGCCGTCGAGGCGCTCGTCAGCCGGCGGTTCTGCTCCCAGGCCCTTGACAAGGCGATGCGGGAAATCGGTACCCACCGGCAGGGGCCGGATGTGTGGCTCGTGCTCGCGGCACCTTTCCTGCCACCGCGGCCCGAAGCGCAGGCGGTGGTCGCGCGGCGCGTTCTCGAGCTCACGAATCTTGCCCGGTCCAAGCCTCACCGGTGCGGCAACGTTCTTTATCCCGCCGCAAGCCCCCTCGTGCTGGCTCCTGCACTCGAGGCTGCTGCGCTAGAGCACTCGAGGGACATGGCTGCGCACGGTTACCTGGATCACACGGGTCACGACGGCAGCAGTCCTCCTGATCGGGTAAGCCGCACCGGCTACCGGTGGCGGGTTGTGGGCGAGAACCTCGCAAGCGGAGTCATGACGGCCGACGAGGCCGTCAGCGGTTGGCTGGCGAGCCCGCATCATTGCGAAAATGTGATGACGGCGGGATTCAGCCAAATGGCCGTTGCTTACGCCGTGAACGCGTCGAGTCCAGGAGGCATTTACTGGACGCAGGTGTTCGCAACACCGCGCTGACTGACGCGATCTCGTAGAATCGCGCGGCAACAGCACGCATGACTGGGAGCGTTGATGGCAGAAGTCGAGATTCACACCGGGCACGATCACGCCGGTGACACGTTTGCACAGCGCGTTGGCGTCGCCGTGGGTGTCATTGGCATCCTGCTCGCCGTCGTCACGATAGCATCGCATCGCGCTCACACCCAGGCTGTGATCAACCGGACGGAGGCGAACGATCAGTGGTCCTTCTATCAGGCTAAAAAAGTCCGCCAGCAGGTTCTGGAGGTTGGCGCGGGGCTCGCCCGGACTCTCGCAGCCGACGAGAGCAAGGTGCAGGGTCTGATCGAGCGTTACTCCGCCCAGGGTGCGCGATACGCGCAGGAGACCGCAGACATCGAGAAGGTGGCGCGCGCTGCGGAGGAGGAGACCCGCCGCGAGGAGCGCAGAGCGCTGCGCCTGGATCTGGCGGAAGGATTCCTCGAGCTCGGCCTGGTGCTCTCCTCGTTGTACTTCCTCGCGCGTCGACGGTTTTTTCCCGCTCTGGGGCTGAGCGCTGCGGTGATCGGCACGGCACTCGGGATCGCGGGGTTGCTGGTCTGATAAATTCTCAGGCCACCGGCTCGGGGACGGCGCGTCGGTTGAACATGACCGCGAGTCCCGCCCCGAGGTACAGCGTGCCGAACCAGGCTATCGTGCGCGTCAGCAGCAGGTAGCTCAAATGATAATAAGAGTCCCGGTACCACTCCTGGCGCCAGGCAAGCATGCTCACGATCAGCAACGTCGAAGCCGTAACCATCAGCAGGAGAGTCCGGCGCAGCCGTGACGGCAGGATCTCGGCATTAGCCGGCGCAGGCGTGCGACGCACGGCGCGCCGGATCCAGACCGCGACGGCCACCAGCCCGACTATCGAGCTCACGTACTGCAGAAGATGGCTCATGGTCGTATCCCAGCCGAACAGGGAGATCGGCGCGCCGAGGGCTGCCACCCGCATGGTCATCCAGCCGTCGGGGTGGGTGAACGAATCCCATCCGATGTGCGTCCAGGTCCCGATCAGGAGCGACAGTAGCGCAATCGGCCAGTGCATCGGACGCTTGGCGAATTCCTCGATCGATCGCAGGCAGGCCGTCCGGGCACGCGGACTGAGCAGCACGGTCAGAGGATCCCGAAGCAACACCACGGCTACGAGCAAAGCCATGCCAAGCGGCAGACAGATGAAAAACGAGCCGTCGAGTGTGTGGGTATCGTTCCAGAGCTGTGCAATCCGGCGGGGGAAGTAGTACGGCACGTCCGGCACGACGCTGCCGATGACGAGCGGAACGGTCAGCAGGAACCTGAAGCGGCGCAGCGGCAGCACGGCTGCCGGGTGCGCAAGGGTGAATGGCATACCACCGGAAGACTCGCAGATATTGGATGTTGCCCGCAAGTCCTTCGCCGCCAGGTTGCGAGCCACGCACGGACCCTCGGCCGCGGCGCTGTCCCAGACAGCGCCGCGAGCCCCTCGTCACTTCGTGCGCAGGTTGTGCTTCTTGCGGTAGATCCGGCCACTCTGGCGATTCTGCGACCGCTGGATCCGGCGCTGCTCGCCTGCGCCGACGCGACCGTTGGCTGCGGCATTGGCCTCACGACGGTCAACGTGTGCCTGACCGCGCTCGAGCGAACCTGCTTCACGATTTGTCAGCGCGCCACTGTTCATGCCGTTGGCGATGCGCTGCTGCTGATTTACGTTGCGCTGCACATCAGCCTGCATACGCTCGGAGGATGCCGAGCCCGCATTGCCGGTCACGGCGTTGTGTTTGTCAGCTGCGATGTCGCGACTGGCGCGATTCTCGGCGGAATTGAGCCGGGCCTGCTCGCCGGCGCTGATGGAGCCGTTCTTCAGATCCTTGGCTTCCATTCCATCGATGTGCTGCTGTTGCCGTTCGAGCTGACCCGCCTCACGCGTTGAGAGCTCACCCGACTTCAACCCCTGCTCGATGCGATCCTGTTGGTTCACATCACGCTGCTGGTCCTGCTGCGCGTTCTGCGCCATCGCTGCGGAGCACAACAGGCCCGCCGCGAGGGCTCCGAGGCACGTTGCAATCGCCTTCATATGCCGTCTCCCACATCCGGGTCGCGTAGCACACGCTACTAAGCGCCTACAACGGCTAACATCAAACAGCGTTGACCGGGGATTTCCGGCGCCTGGTTCGTTGCGAGCTGATCTGCAATGGATCGCTCGAGTGTTGCCACATTCGCAATCCGCCGGCGAATGCGTTGCGATTGTCGCCCAGGCGGCAGTTGGTGGGGAGGCTC
>Ga0070741_10004076_pt1 | contig 34741 bp, 30 predicted proteins | sample Coa_R1_4_FD_66440 | JGI IMG/M metagenome (GOLD analysis project Ga0070741, IMG submission 66440) | Surface soil microbial communities from Centralia Pennsylvania, which are recovering from an underground coalmine fire - Coalmine... | ecosystem: Environmental > Terrestrial > Soil > Unclassified ... | reverse complement strand
ATGTCCGCAATCGTCGGCTGACGTGTTGCTGACGATGGCGCGTCATGACGCGGAGACGCAGCAAGGCGCTTTCACTTGGACCGGTCCTTATGGCAGCGGCAAGTCAAGCCTTGTGATCGCCCTCGGCGCTCTGCTCAATGGCAAGGCGGACTTGCGCGCGCAGGCCGCCAGGGTTTTCGGTCGCAAGCTTTCTCAGTCGATTTGGGATGCCTTCCCGGCCGGCACGCGAGGATGGCGCATTGTCCCCGTCGTCGGCCGCCGTGATGATCCTGTCCGTGTCATTGGCGAAGCCGTTGAAGCCGCCGAAATCGTTGAGCGAAGACCCCGTGGCGGCTGGACTGAACCACAGCTCATCAATATGCTCCTCGATGCAGCACGGCGCAGCCCGAAAACCCATGGCGGGCTCGTCGTCTTCATCGACGAGATGGGCAAATTTCTTGAGGGGGCTGCGCAGGCCGGCACAGATATCTATCTCTTCCAGCAGCTTGCGGAAGCCGCTTCGCGCAGCGAGCGACGGCTCCTGATTGTCGGTATCTTGCATCAGGCGTTTGAAGAATATGCGCATCGTCTTTCACATCAGATTCGAGACGAGTGGGCAAAGATTCAGGGGCGCTTCATTGATTTGCCTGTGAACACCGCGGGTGAAGAGCAAATCGATTTGATCGCCCGCGCGATTGAAGGCAGCTCCCGCCCGAAAGCGCCGACTTCGCTGGCCCGGACCGTGGCGGGGCTTGTTCATCGCGAGCGCCCGACCGACCGAGAGCGCCTAGCGCTCATGCTTGAATCCTGCTGGCCTCTGCACCCGGTTGTCGGCTGCCTGCTTGGTCCTATTTCGCGTCGCCGCTTCGGGCAGAACCAGCGCAGTATCTTTGGTTTTCTAAATTCTGCCGACCCGTACGGCTTCCAGGATTTTCTGCGCCGCGCCGATGAGCACGACCTGTACGGCCCGGACCGCTTGTGGGATTATCTGCGCGCGAACCTGGAGCCCTCCATTCTGGCGTCTCCGGATGGACACCGCTGGGCTTTAGCGGCGGAAGCTCTTGAGCGCTGCGAATCCATTGGCGGCGATGGGCTTCATCTAAGACTTCTGCGAACCATCGCGATTGTCGATCTTCTCAAGGAGCGCTCCGGCCTTGCCCCGAGCTTTGGATTGCTGCGCGCCTGCTTTCCAGAAATATCCGAAAGCGCGCTCAAGAAGGCTCTCGACCAACTCAAGAGCTGGTCTTTCGTCATCTTCAAGAAATTCCTCGATGCCTATGCGATCTACGCCGGCAGCGACTTCGACATCGATCAAGCCGTCAGATCGGCCCTTGAAGAGGCGGGCGACATTGATTTCGCGAAGCTGAAAGCGCTCGCGGGACTCCAGCCCATCCTCGCTAAGCGCCATTATCATGATACAGGGGCGCTACGCTGGTTTGACGTGAACCTCGCGCCTGTTCGCGAAATTGCGCAACTCGCGGCGAACTATAAGCCCGCCAATGGCACCATCGGCCAGTTTGTGCTTGCGGTTCCGACCGATGGCGAAAACGAGGCTCTTGTTGTCGAGCTTTGCCATGAGGCAGCTCGGCGAAGCCAACATTGGGACGTCGTTGTTGGGACATCCAAGCGCACCTGCGCGATCGTTGATATGGCGCGCGAGCTTCTAGCACTGGAGCGCGTCAGCCATGATAACCCGGAACTTGCCGGAGACTCTGTTGCGCGTCGCGAAGTGGATGCGCGACTTGCTACTTTGCAGGGCCGACTTGAAACAGAGTTGCGCGCTGCGCTCGATGGCGCAGTCTGGTATCGGAAATGGCAGAGGCAGCCGAAGGCATACCGGCAGGCGGACCTCAACAGCTTGGCATCCGAACTCGCAGACAAGCGGTTCGATCAGTGCCCGCGTCTACACAACGAACTTCTGAATCGCCAGAAGCCCTCCAGCAACGCCATCGCCGCGCAGAATGAATTGCTCAAGCGCATGGTTCTGAATGACGGTCAGGAGCGCCTCGGCATCGAAGGATTTCCCGCGGAAGGAGGTTTGTTCGCGTCGCTGCTTGAAGCAACAGGCCTCTACACGCAGCATCGGGATTGCTGGCATTTCGTGCCTCTGTCCAAGCGCGATGATGATCGGTATCGCCTCGTGCCGCTCTGGAACGCGGCGTCGGATTACTTGAAAGAGCACAGCAATCACACTATTGCCGTCTCCGAACTCTACGACCTTTGGCGCCAGCCGCCTTTCGGTGTGAAGGACGGCTTGATGCCCGTTCTCGCGGTCGCCTTCATTCTCTCGCAGCGCAACAGCATCGCCGTGTACCGTGAAGGCATCTTCCGGGCCCGCTTTGACGACGTGGATGTGCAGTACATGGCGAAGGACGCGGGCATTATTCAACTTCGGTGGATGGACATGTCCGACGTGGCACGACGGCTTCTGTCGGAAATGGCGGAGATCGTGCGTTCTCTCGACCAGACCAATGCGCTCGTGCACCTTGAGCCTATCGATGTCGCGCGCGGCCTTGTCTCTATCTACCAACAACTTCCGCCCTGGACGAAGCGAACGATGCGCCTGTCCACCAACGCGGTTCGAGTGCGAGAGCTGTTCAAGCGTGCAAACGATCCCAACAAATTTCTGTTTGACGACATTCCGGGAATCTTTGGTAGCGACGCAGCGCTTGCCAGCGACGAGGACCTGCGGCGCGTTGTCACCGGAGGAGTCCGCGAGGGCCTGGAAGAGCTGGTGCAAGCGTATCTGTCGATGCTGCACCGCTTAAGGGATACAATGTTGGAGGAACTTCAAGTTCCGAATATTGCGCCCAATTCCATTGGCGAGCTCAGGGTGCGTGCGGCAAACATTGCTCAGCTCGCAGGCGATTTCCGCCTCGAAGCGTTTGTCGGACGTCTCGCTCACTTCGATGGAAGCGACGCAGGCTTTGAGGGCATCGCAAGCCTTGCCGCTAACAAGCCAGCGCGAGACTGGGTCGACCCCGATCTCGACCATGCCACGATCGAAATCGCCGACCTAGCGCAGCGCTTCTTGCGTGCCGAGACCTTTGCCCGAGTGAAGGGCCGCCCCGAGAAGCGACAGGCAATCGCACTTGTGATCGGTAGGGAAGGGCGTCCTATTCCCATCCTTGAGGAATTCGCGGTTGCCGATACCGACCGCGCCGCGGTGAACGACTTGATCCAGCGGGTCGCCGCCGCACTCGAGGAAGCCGACACTGGCCGCAGAAACATCATACTCGCTGCGCTGGCCGAGCTTAGCGCCCGGTATATGCAGCCGGCGCTCGAAGGTAAAGCCAAGCCCAACGGCAAGCGGAAGGCCGTAGCCCATGACTGACGACAACGACTACGAGCGCCAGAAAGTCTGCTACGAGCAGAATTTTCAACAGGCTCGCAGCCTAAACCTGCAAATGAACCAGGTCCCGGTGCTGGCAATGACCCTGACCGGAGGCCTGTGGTTCGGGGCAGGAGTCACCGAACATATACCAACGGAAATCAGGTTTGCGCTTCTGGTTTTTGCCGGCCTCTGCAACCTCGCTCTGATTCTGGCCGTCCTTCGCATTCGCGATGTTCTTGAGAATTACTTCGAGAAGATTGAAGCCTTTCACAAAGCCAGCTTCGCCTCGGGCCGCCCGATGAATCCGAAAATTCCGTGGCTGGGTCGCTACAGCATGATTTCCATTTACAGCGCCCTGATGCTGATAGCGGCGATCTTTTCATTCTTCGGGGCGTTCTTGAAGTTTTGGCCTTTCGGTTTTTCCAAGTGGTATGGCGTCGCCTCTCTCTTCATTGTGCTTCTGATAGTCTATCTGCGCTTGTTCCAACGGCACGGTGTTTCGGCGGCGGGTGTGACGTGATATGCAGACCACCCACTCGCCGGTCTTGTCCGACAAGGAAGAACAGACTCTCAGATTTTACGACCGCACTGCGTGCTCCTATGCAGATGCGACCGGCAGGATCGACATGTCCGCCGTGTACGACCGCTTTCTTAAATATGTTGTTCACGGCGGGCTGATCCTGGATGCGGGCAGTGGTTCAGGGCGGGATACCCTTTGTTTTATCAATCGCGGATACGCGGTCGAGGCGTTCGACGCTTCACCGGAGCTTTGTGAAATAAGCACTCGGCTTACCGGCATTCCAACGTCGTGTCTTCGCTTTCAGGATTTTGACAGCCCGCCGCGATACGACGGAATTTGGGCATGTGCATCGCTACTCCATGTTCCGCTGCAGGACTTGGAGGATGCTGTGAGGTGCCTTGTGCGAGCGCTCAAACCCCGCGGCGCATTGTACATGTCGTTCAAATACGGCTCCGGCGAACGGATTGCGGACGACGGGCGCCTCTACATCGATATGGATGAACCCGCACTGCGCCGCATATTCGCGGCGATCCCCGATATGAAAATTGTCGAGATTTGGCGCTCTGGCGGTGAAGGAACGCATCACGGCAAAGACATATGGTTGAACGCGATAGCGCTCAAATCTGCGCAGGGATAAATCCGATGTGTACAGATTCCATCACCGAGCAGCACGTGCTTGGCCTGTCTGGCGGACGGGACAGCGCGGCGCTCGCCGTTTACATGCGTCAGCACCACCCAGAGCTGGACATCGAATACTTCTTCACCGACACGGGTAAGGAACTGCCGGAGGTCTATGAATATCTCGGACGGCTTGAAGGCTTTCTCGGCAAGGAAATCCTAAAACTCAATCCTGATCGGGACTTTGACTTCTGGCTCAAGCAATACAACAGCTATCTGCCATCGCCGCAGACGAGATGGTGCACGCGGCAGCTTAAGCTTCGGCCTTTCGAGCACTGGCTCAGGCCGATGCTCGATGCCGGCTTGACCATTTACAGCTACGTCGCCATCCGCGCCGACGAAGAGTACCGAGAGGGCTACAGCTCAAAGCACGGCAAGCTCGTGGTCCGGCTTCCCTTCAAGGACGCCGGGATCGACAAGGCCGGTGTGCTGGAGATTCTTGAGGGCGCCGGACTTGGTCTGCCCACATATTATTCGTGGCGAACGCGCAGCGGCTGCACGTTTTGCTTCTTTCAGCAGAAAATCGAGTGGGTGAGGCTGAAGGAGCAGCATCCCGAAGCCTTCGAGGAGGCAAAGGCCTACGAGAAAAACGCAGTCGAACACGGCTCGCCGTTTACCTGGAGCCAAGGAGAGTCCCTTGAGGAGCTGGCACAGCCGGAACGCGTGGAACAGATCAGACAGGATCACGCGCGGCGCCTAGAGCGGATTCGCTCGAAGACGCAACCCAATCCCCTACGCCCGGACTACGAACCTCTCGACATAGACGATTTGTACGGGCAAGCGAAGGTTTGCCTAGCCTGCCATAAGTAGGGTGCTCATGCGGGGGGCCAATGAACCTTGACGCAATCGTCGACTTTGCAAACAAGGCGCACGAGGCCGTCGGAAGATACAATTTTCAGGTGACATTGACGCCTGAAAACATCATGGTAGACGAATATGCACTGGACCAACTGGCGTGGGGCTCAATCAAATACGGCGAAGAAGAGATCGATAAAGTCCCCCATGACAAACGGGGCGTCTATGCCTTCGCCGTCCATCACCCGAGCAACGTGTTACCCCCTCACGGCTACGTTCTCTACATCGGCATAGCGGGCAGAGATTCACGCAGATCGCTTCAAGAGCGTTATCGCGATTACCTGAACCACAAGAAGGTCGTCAAGCGCCCCCGCATAGCGAGGATGATCGGTGACTGGCACAAGGTCCTAAAGTTCTTTTTCGCCCCGGTTGGGGACAACGTATCGCCTGAAGACCTGAAAACACTCGAGCGGCAACTAAACACTGCCCTGATGCCACCATTCTCGGAAGGAGATTTGGAAGCAGGAACAAAAGCGAAGAGGAGGGCCTTTCGATGACGACTGCCACCCTCGATCGGATTGTGTTGCCAGCATTGCGCGGCGTCATGGGAAGGTGGGTGTACTACTCATGCCTCATGAACCTGCAAGAACTGGCACGACGGGTCAGATTCGCGGATGAAGTCCACAAGAACGAACAATTATCCGACATGATTCAGCGCCAACTGACGAAGGGTCGGAGTGCGCAAATCGCCGATTACCTCCAAGGCCAAGAGGAGCGCTTCTTCAATTCCTTGGTCGTGGCCACTTATGGCGGCCACCCTAACTGGCATGCGCTCTCAGATGTGAGGAGCAGGAACACAGAAGAAGAGCTTTCGAGTCTGACTGAGGAGACGATCGCGTCCGTTGGATTTTTGACCCTACACGGAAATGAGAACCTGTTCGCGCTCGACGGTCAGCATCGGCTCGCCGGTGTAAAGAAGGCGATCACGGAAGGGCTCAAGCAAGATCCCTACGATGAGCTTTCTGTCATATTCGTCGCGCACGAAACAACCAAGAAAGGGCTGGAGCGCACGCGCAGGCTGTTTACAACGCTGAACAAGACTGCTCGACCTGTGTCAAAAGGCGACATCATTGCGCTCGACGAAGACGACGTTATGGCGATCTCCGTCCGGTGGCTGATCGAGGAGACAACTTTCTTCAGAGACAGCAATGTCGCATTCGTCGCCAGCAACAACATGCCCGTATCGAATACAGTAAGTCTGACGACGATTGGGAATTTATACGACGTCCTTACCATCCTCTTCAGCAATGCGCATACAAACCTCAGAAGGGGCAAGAACGAGTTGCAACGCGTGCGGCCTCCGGACGAACAGTTAAAAAAATATTTTGCATTAGCAAATGACTATTTTTCGCTCCTGGCCAAGCATGTCACGGAGCTACAGCAGTTCTTCGCCACTAAAAACACAGAGCCGATCATTAAAAAGCACAGGGGAAGTCACGGTGGCAGTGCCCTCTTCCGTCCCATTGGCTTGGAGATATTCACGAAGATCGTAGCGACGTTGACCAAGGACACGCCGCTCCCCGAAGCAGTCAGGCTTGCATCTCGGCTGCCGCGGACCCTCAGCAGGGCTCCGTATCGAGGCCTTATGTGGGATGCCAGCAACAGAACAATCTCAAACGCGCATAAGGTGACGTTGCGCGAGATATTGCTCTATATGGTCGGAGCCTCAAAATTTACAGAGGCGACGCTCCTAGAAAGATACCGCCGAGAGATTGACGACGATGCAGCGAACTTGCCTGCCAAACTAGTTTGAAAGTCATCCGGCCGAAAGACGGTCGGGCGATCCCGACTTTTCCCGCCTTCACGCCGCGCTATTTCCCTTCAATGTCCCGTCAAGACAATCTGACAGGTTCCAGATCGGCTCGGCATCTCCGTCCTTGAGCATTTCTATGACCTTCGGTAGGCCAGCAACCGCTAGTCCGCTGGCTATCGCCATCATCTTGCGGGGCTCCGATACGATTTGCACATCCCCCGTCTTGCCGATCGCCACGAGCATGAGGGTGTGAACGCGCCACGGATCGCTACCGAAGATCGAACCGTCTATGATTTTCTTAGTATCGTACTTGGAGACATCGACTGGCTCTAGATTGAGTCGCGCCGCGACACAGACCGCGAGGAACCACAAATCGACCATGCGGGGAAACGGGCTTTGATCGATGACAGTGTTTCCTCCGGTCTGGCAGTAGTGCGTGAACGCCTCGTGCATCTCGACCGGTACATTGATGTCAATGGCCTGAAACGGATTGAAATATCGGTCAGCCATGATGCCCTCTACGACGCCATTTCCAGCGGGACCTGCGAATCTGTTCGGCGCTCGCACAGATGGCAGGTGCTGCGGTGGTTGCATCCGCAGCGCAGCACCTTCCTCTCTTTTACATGCGGGTCGTTAACGAGCATCTTCGGATAGTGCGCCGGGTTTGTCAGGGTAAAGACGACGCCAGCGGCATTATCGATGATGTCCTCGCACCCTGCGATCTCGTCATGAGTCAGGAGCAGTATGAGCTGGGCGCTTTCGCGGACTGCCGTGCGCAGAATCGAGCGCTTCACGTAACCGCTCGTCATGCCGAGTGGGGTGTCGATCACGTTGGGCGCCTCGACCTCGCTCACCTTCGTTAGTGCGAGAATGAACGCGAGCGTAAGGGCGCGACGCGACGCGCCGTTCAGGTCGCGATCGGGATTAAGCGTGCGGTCATTGGGACCGTGGACGATGATGTCAAATTCCGGGCTGATTTCCGCGCGACGGATGATCGCGCCTTGCTCGGGATCGGCACCGATCATTTCGAGGAATATGTCGTTCATGAGGTCGCTGACTTTTTTCAGCTCCTCATTCGTAATGCGCTCGTAAGAACTTTGCAGTACCCGCGTCACGTCCTGCGTTACTTCAAGCTCCGACAGAATGCGGGCGCCCTTCTTCTGCTCGCGCAACAGGCGGTTCCGCTCGGCCGTGAGGCCTTCCCGCTCGCGGCGCAATCCCGTAAGCTGGGTATCGACAGAAGACTGTTTGGCGAGGCGGCGATCCCTCTGATCCGTGTATTGCCGCCGCGTTTCGCGCAGACCTTGAATATCAGTATCGGGCAGGGGGTCGAGTTGCAGCTCAAGCGCGCGGAGTTCGCGCCCCGTCTCATCTCGCAGGGTCTGCAACCCGTCGCGGCTCTTGACGACCTTGGTGTACTCCTCGCGCCACCGGCTCCCGGTACCCGCGACCGGCCGCAAAATCTTCGCGCCGTAGTAGAGGTCGGTGATCACTTCCTGGATTTCATCGGCGCGCTTGCTATCGTCGATGAGCTTCTGGATATAGCCCCGTCGGCGATTCCCCTCAGGGTTGCCGGGTTTCAAAGTCTCCCCGCAGATGCAGATTTCTGCAGCAAGCCGATCTTCGAGCACAGGAATGGTGGTGTTCGGTATCTTGCCCTCGTCGTGCAGCTCTTCGAGCTTACCAAAGGCGCGGTCAAGAATAGGCGCAAGCAGGTCCGTCGCAATAGCCTGGCCGCGGAAGAGCGCGCTGTGCTCCTTGTTAGCCGCCGCGAGCTGGTCATCGAGCCGCTTGATCTTGCGCTTGGCCAGCTCCATGTCATTTTGCAGCTTCTCCTTGTCACCTTTTTGCAGCACAGCCGCAATTTTTCGATCCGTCTCATCGACCTTTTCGTCGAATGCGGTGAACTGCTGCTTGGCGTCCTCGAATTCCCCTTCGAGCCTGCCGATGTCCTCGTCAATCGCCTCAAGCCGTGACGCGATCTTGTTGAGCTCGCCGCCGGCCCCGACCTGCTTTGCCTGCTTGTTCACTTCGGCTGCAGACTTTCGGACATGCCGGATCGCTTCCTCGATTACGCCAAGCCCCAGAAGGGATCGGATCGCGCGCTGGACGCGCTCGCGCTTGGTCGATAGCGCCACGTCAGCTTCGATAAAGCTGAGCGCGCGGTCGCCGTCGGTAAAGAAGATGTCACGCAACTCCGGAGGGAGTTCATCATTGATCAGCGCCTCGGGCGCATCGATCGGGCTTGCGCCGGTGTCGGTGAGCGCGAACAGCCTGACGGTCGATTGCGACCGGCGCGATGTCTTGCCATCGACCTCTTCAAACGCGGAGCGCACCAGCCGGTACTGCCGCCGCATCTCACGCAGTCCCGAGGGACCCCGTCGATAGGTCGTAACTTCGAACTCCACCGTCGCTGCGATTGGGACGCGCCGCCCGGCGCTGCCGTCCCAGTCGATCGGATGTAGCCGGAAGTCTTCGCCCTTGCCGGGAAGGGCTGCATCACCATACAGCGCCCATTGCAGGGCGTTCAGAATTGTGGTTTTGCCGGACTCATTGGCGGCGCGGACCACTGTGAGCTTGCGCTCGGGATCGCTGGAAAACTGCAATTCCAAATCGCGTAGGAGCCGAAAGTTTTCAAAGCTGGCGCGGAGCAGCTTCATTCTCTTTTACCCCTCCGCGCTCACGTCAATACCGCGCTGTTCGGACAGGAAGCGCGCCGCGGCGTCGCACTTGTCGTTGATCCTTTTCTGAATATTGGTCCCCTGCACGCGATGCTGCCTTTCATACTCAATAATGTCGGAAATCACGTCAATAATTTCCTCGCGGTAACCTTCGCAGCGCTCTTCGATCCCCTTGCACTCTTCTAGGATTATAGAAATTATCTTCCGGTCATTGAGTGACATTTTTCTCCCCTCACTTTTAAAGATACGCCGCGTCCACCATTTTATCGATGACCGATAGCGGACCGTCAGGTCGTCCCGCATTCCTAGCAAGGCGCGCAAATTCCTGCGCGCGCCGCAGCTCCGATCGGACCAGACTTCGCGCGTCTAGATCGAGGCCGGTTTCCATGCCCGGCGGCAACGCAAGAAAATCGTGAATGACGCTGTAGGTCTTGTTTATAGCGCCGCATGTGCGCAGCAGCCGCCCGCGCCGTTGCACCCATTGCCGCTCCACCGTTGTGCTAGCAAGAATGAACGCCTTGCACATTTGGGGGATATTCACCCCCTCATCGAGTACGCGCTTGGCGGTGAGGACCTGAATTTCGCCTTGCTGGAAGGAACGGATAATGCGCTTCATTTGTTCGCGGTCTGCCGTCTCCTGCGCTGTCAACTGGTGGAATAAGATGCCTTTATCGCGCAGCAGCCTGTTGACCGAATCAAGCTGTTCCGGCCCCTTGTCGGTCGCATATACCAAGGTATGCCGCAGGCTCTTTAAGTCTTCCTCGTCGAGCAGCGCGGTAAGCCGGGTCAGCTTTCCGACCGCCGTTTCGAGCAGCGTGCGGCGATCGCGCAGCAGCTTGGTCAGGTATTCATCGGGCTTGCCGTCATTGCTCCGCCACGCGTTCTGTTTGATCTTGTCCGTGAGATCATGCCAATCATCCATCTCGCGAGCGGTGAGGTAAACAGGATGCACGTAGTATTCATATTCTACGAGACACCGCCCGATGGCTTCTTCCAGCGTGAACTGGAAAACAACCGGACCAAAGAATGCCAGCAAAGCGTCCGTACCTTCCTGGTCGTACTGGCGGATCGGCGTTGCTGACAATCCCAGCCGGTGCTCAAAGAACTCAGGCGGTCTATTGATAAACGACGGGCTGCCAAGATTGTGTGCCTCATCCGCGATCAGTAGGCGCGCGCAGTCGAAGGAGGCGACCGCGTCACGGAATTCGAACGTGCAGAGCGTATCATGGCTGACTACCACGGCCTCCACGTCCGATAGGCCCGCTCGGAGGCGGCGCTTGATCCGTTGTAATTCGGTCGCCCGCTTCTGCGCGCCGCCGACAATGGTTAGATTGGCTGGCTTCAGCCCAAAGGGCTCGATTTCCTTGCACCACTGTTCAATGAGGGGCACGTAGGGGGCGGCCACCACGATGAGCAGCGGCTTGTGACGTTCATAGAGCCGATAGGCGCAGATCATCGAGGTGATGGTCTTGCCCGAACCAGTTGCCATCTCCAAAATGCCACGGAACCCCGCGGAACACCACGCGTTTACCGCTCTGCCCTGGTGTTCGAACGGACCGTCCTCGTATCTAAGGCCTTCCGGAAGCGAAAATGATTGCTTCGAGAAGGGCGCGTAATCGGAGAGCTCCTCATTGGCCGTCGATGATGAGGTAGCTCGTCTGTAAAGTTCCCTTAGCTCCTCCTCATTTGGCGGTGCTTCGGAGCTATACGTTTTCAGCAGGTGCTCTTTCACCGCTCGTGGTAGCGATACAACTGCACAATTATCTACTTTGTTGTCCCAAAGACGCTCGAACTGATAAACAAGTTTGTCGGTGACATAGCGTTGCCGCGAATCTTCCCATGACTTTGATATGGCGATCTGCTCAATATTTCTCTTCAGTCCTGCAAACGTTACGTTACTGGACCCGTGCGCTGCCATCACATTGCCTTCGAAATCAAAAATCCAGACCTTGGGATGAAATAGTGCATCATTCATTACCGCTATCTTGATTTGAATGCGACCAGATCGCAGTAAATATGAAAGACACTTCAAGGTATGCTGCTGAATTAAGTCCTCAGTCACCATCAAATCCTCGAGAGCGTTCTCCGCAATCGCTTCTGGTGATTTGACGCCGTCTTCCAGTGCCGCTTGGTCTTCCGGCCGCAAGAGGGGACTTATAATGAGACGAAAATTGTGTTCCGCCCGCGCAATGTAAGTGGCGAGGCCAGGCGCAAGTGATGCAAGCACGCTGCTTGAGAAGAAACCAACCATACAATCGACTTTCGCGGCTAGACGGAACGCGGGAATAAGTACTTCCTCCGCGAGAGGATCATTTGGAAGAAAGTAAAGCGGCCTTATATCCTGGATCATGGGCAACGCCGCTCCCTCCACGGAAGACAGAGCTTCATTGAATGACATGCTAGTCGCCAGTTGCGAGATCCCGAGTCGGTGAAGACATAGCCACCCCAAAATGAACACTCCTAGATCGCCCTTGCCCTTCGCCCACATGTTGACAGACACCCCATCGCACACGTTCTACCCCCCTTTTTCTCAAACAGGCTGTCGATCTGTGCGTGAGCCTCCTGTTCTTACTGGACTATCTAAAGACCGTTAATTTCGTGACGGCAAAGCATCAAGACCGAGGACACACGAATAAGGGCTAAGGCAACAACGCGGTGATGGGCGCAGCGACGCACCTTCTCCTTCTCCCTCTCCCCTCCCGTCGCAAGACACCTCCCTTACAAGCGCCTCCCTAGCGATGCAAATGCTAGGCGGAAGGCGGGGAACAGGCAAGAAGGACGGCAAAAGCAGGGCTCAGGACTGAGGACGGAGGACTGCGGACAAAAAGCAGGACTCAGGACTGAGGACAGAGGACGACGGACTAGAAAGGCCGGGAATATCGCAGTTCCCGGGCCTTGGATCGTCACAGCCAACTTGAGCGCGAAGCCATACTCTTCAACTCAGGCGGCATGAAGAGTTACGCCAAGCATTTTGCTGTAGCTTTCGAAATCCTGGTCTGTAGTAAAAACCGGGAGGCGGCGTCGGATCGCCACCGCGCAAATCAGGAAATCGGTACCAGAACCTTCACGCCGCGCGACGTTGCTTCTTGTAGTCGTAGTCGATGTCGTAGTCGATGGTCCCGAAGTCGGACACGATCGCCTTTTGCTTGAGCCACCGGACATATTCCTCGAGAGCCCTCGTCACCGCGTCCTTTTTTGTGCGGTGTCCACCGAGCTTGCGGGCTTTTTCGATCAGCTTGTCATCCAAGTCGAGATTCGTCGCCACAAGAGCCTCCACATTTGTGTTCCGGCAGCCATCGATTCTACACAAAAGGATGTGTGGTCAAGAAGAGAGCCGGTTGCGCGCAAATGCCAGCGGGACCGAAAAGAGCCGTGAATATCAGGAAAAGACAGTGCTCGGTGCTCAGGACGGCAAAAGCAGGACTCAGGACTGAGGACGGAGGACGAAGGACTGCGGACAAAAAGCAGGACTCGGTTCGCAGGACTCGGTGCGGTAAAGGCCGGGAATGCCCTGCCTCGCTCATGCCCCTGTCACTATCTGCGTAATAGGAAGCGCCTCGATCCGATCGGTCAATGCAAAACGAACGGTTCCCGGATAAATGACATACAGGGCGTCCAGCTTGAGGTCATGAATGGCAATCTGCATCGATGGCGTCAGGTTTGGCGCGTCGACACGCTTGACTTCCACTCCCACCCGCTTGCCGTACCTGAACATCAGCAAATCCAATTCTGCGCCGGCATGAGTCGCCCAGAAGTAAGATTGATCCGGCTGCGTGATGCGCACGACCTGCTCGAGCGCGAATCCTTCCCAGGACGCGCCCGATCTTGGATGGGCGAGCAAAGCGCCGAAATCGCCGATTTCCAGCAGTGCGTGCAGAAGGCCGGTGTCCCGGAAGTAGATCTTCGGCGCTTTGACCTGCCGCTTGGCGACGTTCTCGTACCACGGCTGCAGTTGCCTCACCATAAACCCTTGCGTGAGCCAGTCCAGATAGCGCCGGACGGTGGGCTCACTGATGCCGAGTGAACGCGCCGGCTCGGCTGCGTTCCAGACCTGGCCATGATAGTGGGCAAGCATCATCCAGAAGCGAAGCATTGCGGGTGACGCAACATTCACTCCGAACTGCGGCAAGTCTGTTTCCACAAAGCGGGCCACGGCCTGTCGGCACCACCTGAAGCCGTCCTGGTCGGTGGCAGCAGTGAAAGCCGGCGGAAACCCTCCGCGCAGCCAAAGCCTTTCCAGGTTTTCAGTCCCCACTTCTGCGACGTTGAAGCCGCTTACTTCAATGACTTCGATTCTTCCGAGCAGGGATTCGGTGCCCTGACGGAGCAAGGCGGGCGATGCGCTGCCCAACAGCAAGAACTGGCCAGGACGATTGTCGCGGTCGATCAATACGCGCAGCACGGGAAACAAGTCCGGAGCGTGCTGCACTTCGTCGATTACGACGAGTCCGCGTAACCGCTCGAGGGCGGTCTTTGGCTGCGCAAGCCGGGTGCGCCCGAGGGGATCTTCCAGGTCGAAGTAGTTCGGGTGGTCGAGCGGGAGAAACTCCCTGGCAATGGTGGTCTTACCAGTCTGCCGGGGCCCGACCAGGACCACCGCCCTCGACCGGCCAAGGGCGACCTGGATCTGCCGCCGCAGTTGGGGGCGATCGATCATGCCAGGCACCGTATCCTTGCTGCCTGGAAATTCCAACACCATGCATTCGATTTTCAATATCCAGATGGAACCCGGGCAAGGGGGTAAAGCCGTGAATAGCGATAAGGCAGTGGCTGGTAAGTACCCGCGAATGCCGTGCAGACCAAGACAGTGCTCAGTACTCAGGACTCGGGACGGCAAAAGCAGGACTCGGGACTGAGGACTGCGGACAAAAAGCAGGCCTCAGTGCGCAGGACTCGGTGCGATAAAGGCCGTGAAGGTCGTGAATCGTGAATGTCGTGAATGTCGAACAAATTCAGGGCCGAAGGACAAGTAACGAGGGGCGAGAATCGCCTTCGGCGGAGGGCCGAGGTACGAGTAACGAGGGCCGAGTGAAAGCCAAAAAGCGGACCGCAGTGCACGGGACGACAAGGACTAGACCGCCAGCGGGTCAATAAATTTCAACCCCGGGAAGCGCTTGAAGTCTTTGTCCGCGGTGACCAACGTTGCGTCGTACTCCATGGCCAAGGCCGCCAGAAATGCGTCGTTGATGTCGTTACCGCGAAGATTCAGCTTCGCGCACAAGCTGGCCAGCAGATGCAAATGATGCTCGCCAGGTTCGATGCGAAGCACAGCGGGTTGCTCCTTCAATGCTTCGAGAAACCTGAAGACCTCGCGGATCGGAGCGGCGGATTTGCCCAGGGAAGGCAACGTGGAAATCCGAAGCAGGGCGAGCTCGACAACGGACGTCGTAGCAACCGGCTCCTCTCCGGAGAGGGCGCTTGTTACCCATCCATAGCACTCCTTGTGGTGGGGACTGTCCTGCCGGAACGCGTATATCAGGACATTGGCGTCCAGCAGATACACGGTGTCAGCCTCTGCGCCGCCGCTTCTGAGAGAGTTTCTTTCGGTCGGCTGCGGCTTCGGACTGCAAAGCAAGCGCCTTCAGTTTCTCCGGCGAATAGGGAAAGCCGCCCCCGGAGAATGTTGGCAGCGTGACGGCCTCGGCGCCACGTCGAGAGCCCCCAGCGCTACGAAGCCGAAGCCTCAGGGCCTCCTCGATAAAGGAAGTGATCGTCACCCCCTGCCTGGCCGCAGCGGCCTTGGCTTCCCGATACAGCTTGTCGTCGATGCGAAGTGTGGTTTGCATTACGCAAGTCTAGCATTTGCCAGATATCTTTCAAAATCAATATGGACAGGCTCGAGGGACGAGGGGCGAGAACCGCCCCGCGGCGGCGGACTCGGTGCGACAAGAAGGACTGAGGACGGAGGACGAAGGACGGCGGACAAAAAGCAGAACTCAGTGCGCGGGACTCGGTGCTCGGTACGGCAAGAAGGACGGAGGACGAAGGACGAGAAAGGCCGTGAATGTCGGGAAAAGGCAGGACTCAGGAAAGACCGGGCCGAGCACCTCATCCCCCGCCTTCTCCCGGAGCGGAGAAGGAGCTATGCGGTAGCTGGCACAAACGCCCTGCATGGAGCAGTCATCCGATAGGTTCTGTCCCTTCCTGGAGAAGCTTCAGATAGCGGTCGTACACGAAAAGCTTTCCCCTTGATGCACCCGTCACTTCGCGCACGATCTTCAAACCTTCCAGGTTCGCCATGGCGGACGAAGCGGTCGGGAAGGAAATCTTGAGCTTGGCCGCGGCGTCGACAATCGAAATGAACGGTCTGTGTTGAAGGAGCCGAAACAGCTTTAGCGCGTTAGCGGCGGCTCGACCGAGATCTGCAATTTTTTCGGCATCTTTCTCGAACAGCGCCGCAATGCGTGTGGCCGTAGCGGCCGCCTCATCGGCAGTTTGCGCAACGCCGGAGAGGAAAAAACGCAGCCAGCCCTCCCAATCTCCCTCTGATCTGACGCAATCCAGTCGTTCGTAATATTCCGCGCGGTTCCGCTTGAGATAAAGACTCAGGTAGAGTATCGGCTCGGCTAACGCATCTTCCGCGCACAGCAGCAGTGTGATCAAGAGCCGTCCCACTCGACCGTTGCCGTCGAGAAACGGGTGGATCGTCTCGAACTGCACATGCGCAAGCCCTGCCTTGATCACGGTCGAGGTGGGCTCGGGCTCTCCGTGCAGAAACCTCTCGAATGCATTCATGCATTCAAGCAATTTGTCGGGCGGAGGAGGAACGAACTTCGCAGTTCCCGGCCGCGTACCGCCGATCCAGTTCTGGCTGCGGCGAAATTCTCCCGGCTGCTTGCCCTTCCCTCGGCCGGACCGTAACAGGATCTCGTGAATTTCGCGGATCAGTCTGAGTGAAAGCGGGAATCCGTTTCGAATGCGCTTCAGGCCGTGGTTCAGAGCGGCGACGTACGTCGACACTTCCTCGACGTCGTCCAGCGGAACGCCCGGTTCCTGCTTGCTTTCGTACAGGAGCAGATCGGTCAGAGTGGACTGAGTCCCTTCGATCTGACTGGAAAGCACGGCCTCCTTGCGCACATAGAAGTAGACGAAGAGCGCGGTGTCCGGAAGAAGTCTTGCCATGCTATCCAGCCGACCGAGTGCGCGGTTGGCCTTCTCGATCAGGTCGAGAAACTCGTGTCCAAGCTGGAGTGGCGGCTGTGGCGGCAACGGGGCCGGGACGAAGGCACGTACCGACTCTCCCGCCGCGGAAGTGGTCAGATAGGTGCCGGTCGTGCGTCTGGGTGAAGCAGCCACTACTTAAGGATCCTTTAACAGGCAGACGGAAATTAAAAGATACGCGATAATATTTTAATTGTGAAGAAGGCCTTGGGGACCTCCAGACGTGGACCAAGTAGACGGTTAAACGGCGTGCTCGGTGCTCGGGACGCGGGAGAGTAAGGCGAAAGGCAAGGCCAGGGGAAAGGCGGAAAGCGGATCGGGAGAACGATCACCAGACGACGCGAAGGCCGGGGACCTCGCGCATCGCTGCGTCCGCCGACAGGAGGTCGCTATCGCCGACCAGGGCCGTCGCCGCGATCAGACGATCGGCGGGATCTCTGTGGGGAATTTCGGCACTTTGAGAGCGCGCCGCAATCTCCGCAGTGATCGGCTGCACTCTATAGCCACGGGCATCGAGCAACGCCCGGATGAAGTCCTCCGGCCCGGCTCCGACCTTGATCCGCCCTCTGGCGATCAGTATGGCGATCTCCCAGAGGGAGATGTCGGCGCAGGCGAGCTGCGCGGACTCTTCGCCTTCCTTCAGCAGCCGCCTGGCTTTCGCCGAAAGACGCGACGGCACAAGACCATCGAACACCAGCACATGGGTGTCACAGATGATCACGGTCGCCCGTCCAGCCGGCGTTGACCGGGGCCGTCACATCTCCGACTTTCGCGGTTTTGCGCAAGGCGGCCAGCTTCTTCCTGGCGCGCTCGCGCCTGGCCTGCTCGGGAACGATGCGGGCAACGACCTTGCCGCGTACGGTGACTTCGACTTCCTGCCCTTCCTGAACCTTCTTGAGATACTCGGGCAGGTTCTGGCGCAGTTGGCTGACGTTCACAGAGGACGACATGGTGCGCCTTCCGATAAATTGTACAACTCCATTGTACAGCACCTCCGGCAGAAAGGCAGTGACGACGTGACGATCGTGACGGCGTGACGAGCCGCCTGGGGCGGCGGCCTCGGGACTCGGGACTCGGTACGGCAAGAAGGACTGAGGACGGAGGACGAAGGACTGCGGACAAAAAGCAGGACTCGGTTCGCAGGACTCGGTGCGACAAAGGCGGTGACTCGTGACTGGTGATTGGTGACTGGAAAAAGCTGGACGAAGGGCCTAGGACGAAGGACGAAAAAGGGCGGTGACTTGTGACTGGTGATTTGGAAGGTCGAAGGCAAGTCCGAACTCCAAGATGCCGTGAGCGTCGGAGGAATCGTCAACGCTGGTCCGGCTGGGAGCTCATCCGTCCCGATTCCATCGCTTGCGCTGGCGGATCGACCGGCAAGACACGGCGCGAGTGAGCGCGGCAGCCTACTGGCAATCCCCGGTCCGGTGGGCAGTGAGGGTCTGCTTGGAGCTGGTCTCGCCCATCTTGGATTCGATGACTTCCATGAACCCGGCGTCGCCGTCGACGGTCAGCACGACATCGGAGCGGCCTTCCGGGCAGATGGCGGAGATCGTATACGTGTTGCCGAGCCTGTTCGGGCCATCGACCTTGCAGCCCTTGGGGAGCGACGGGGCCAGGAGCGCCTTGACCGAATCCGTCGGGTCGCCGCACTGCGATTCGGTGCTGTGGAACTGCTTGCCGTTCAGCAGCACGCTGGTGTCGTACTCCCACATGCCCTTGCGAAAGGTGGGGACTTCGTCGGCAGCTACAGGCGCAGCTGCGAAGCAGGCGATGAGTAGCAGCGCCGGCAGAAACGTGGCGGGAATGGTACGGCGGCCGCCTGAGGTCGGCTGCATCGGCTTTTCTAAGGGAAATGGACGAGTGACGCGATGGTAGCGAGACAGAGAAGGCAGTGCCAAGTGGCATGAAGGCCGTGAATACCGTGAATGTCTGGAAAACCAAGACCGGGCGCGGGGCGATGAATGCGGTGATTGGCGACTGTTGATTCGTGATTGGTTCAAGGCAGTGAACAGTGAGGCGCGAACGGCGACTTGCCATGAGTAACGCGCATCTTCATGCGATGTCTATTCACCCTCTGCGCCTTTGGGGGAGCGGGAAGCAGTAAGGTGGGAAGGCGGTGAACAATCAACCGAAGAAGCCGGTTGGGAGGCGGGAAGTGATCGGAGGGTCGCTGAGGCGGTAGCTCAGCGCGTGAGCCTGCCGCGGGCATAGAATTTCCGCCATGCCCGCCGCGAAGCTGTTCTCCCCGGAATCGGCCGCCCCCTATCCGCTGAGCCGGACGAAGGTGGAGCTTTTCCTGGAGTGCCCGCGCTGCTTCTACCTCGACCGGCGGCTGGGGATCTCGCGCCCGACGGGGCCACCCTTCAACCTCAACTCGGCCGTCGATGCCCTGCTCAAGAATGAGTTCGACGCCTACCGCGAAGCGGGCCGGCCGCACCCGCTGATGACCGAGGCCGGGCTGCGGGTCGTACCGCACCCGCATCCGCAGCTCGATGCCTGGCGCAATAACTTCAAGGGCGTGCGGGCAACGCACGCGGCAAGCAACCTGGAGGTGTACGGGGCGATCGACGACTTATGGCGCGACCTCGATACCGACGAATTGATCGTCGCGGATTACAAGAGCACCTCGAAAACGACCGAGGTGACGATCGACGCGGAGTGGCAGGGAAGCTACAAGCGGCAGATGGAGTTCTACCAGTGGCTGCTCCGGCAGCAGGGACTCGCGATCGCCCGGCGCGGCTGGTTCGTGTACTGCAACGGGCGGCGGGACTTGCCCGCGTTCGACGGCAAGCTCGAGTTCACCATCAAGCTCATACCGTACGAGGGCAATGACGGCTGGGTGGAGAGCACGCTGCTCGCCGCCCGGGAGACGCTAGGCGCCCAGGAGCCGCCCGGCCCGGCGACTCGCTGCCAGTTCTGCGCGTTTGCGGAGAAATCGGCGAAAGTGATGAAGCCGTAAATGCCGTGAATATCGTGAACGTCGTGACAAGAAATACCAGGACTCAGTGCGCGGTGCCCAGGACTCGGACTGCAACGGCAGTGCCCGGCGCCAAGTTCCCAATACCCAAGCCCAATACCCAATTACAAAAGAGAAGGCGTTGATTCATTCCCTGTCTTAACTTTCCCCCGCAAAGTGGAAAGGAGTCTGAAAAGCAAAGGACGGACATGGGCGTCCGCCCATGAACTGCCGGCTGTCTTATGCCGATTGCTTCAGTCGCGGATCCAGCCGGGCGGAAAGCTCGGAGACGTTGTGGGTGGAGAGCAGGTGGGCGTAGATCCAGCCCAGGTAGCCGCTACGCAGCATATTGCCCGCGTCGGCGTCGTTCAGCTTGGCGAGCTTCGCCTCGTCGATCACCGAAAAGCCATCCAACGTGTATGGGCTGCCGTTCTTCGGTGAGACGGTGATGACCTGCGGCACGAACAGATCGAGCTTCTGGAGCTGCCGGCAGAACGCGTCGGTTCGCGTTGTCTCGAACTGGAAGGCGTTCAGGAAGTCTATGGCGCGCTTCAGCGACGGGCTTTCGCTGCCGTCGTCGGCAAACAGCGGATCGCCCTCCTCGGTGCTGAAGCCCGGGAATTCTTCGTCGATGCAGACGTTGAAGTTATCGGGCAGGCCTTTGTCGCCGAGCACGTAGGGATAGCGGCGAATGAAGGCGGGGATATAGCTGCCCACCCAGCGGCCGTCCGCTTCCACGAACAGGTTTTCGTCCTTGCGCAGGCCCAGGAGCGCGATCGGAACGTAGTGCTCGCGTGCGTCGCGGATGAAGAGAATCGGAAACTGACGCGCCGCCGCAGCGAACTCGTTGCCGGTCAACGGGACGGAGTTGGTGCGCGCCGCGTAGCCGAAGGACGGAACCGGGCGGATCTTGAAGTTTCGATGTGCCTCGCGGTTGAGGATGACCGGTTTCTTGTAGAACAGAAGCGTTGGCATGGCTTGCCTTCCTGGGCTGATTTCGGATTGTTGCTTGCGAGGCTCCGCACGCGGCTCTGCGCCGCGCGGTTCCGGCTTTTCGCCTTTTCCTTTCGCCGGACTGGATTTGCCAGGCTTCGGCTTCGCGTGCCTGGACGCCTTGGATCCGGATTTCCGGGGAGTGGATTTCCTGGTCTTCGCCATACGGAAGCTGAGATCGTTGTCTGCAAGATAGATGCTAGCAAGAATCAGGGATGCCCGTGGCATGCCTGGAATACCGCGTTGGCCGTGAATACCGTGAATCTCGTGAATATCGTGACGGCGAGAAAACAGGACGATGTCCTGAGGACTCAGGACTAGAAATACGGTGAACGGGAAAAAAAGAACCCAGACTCAGGGCAGCACGTCGATTGCTGTGCGCGCGGAGGCTTTACGCAAACGGAGGTCCACGGTGGCAAGCGGGATCATGCGACGCTTCGCGAGTTCCAGATACGCCGCGTCATAGGAAGTCAGTTCCAGTTTGCGCGCAAGACTCATGATTGCCCCCAGTCTCTCGTCCAGCGCGCCGGGCTCGATCTCGACAGGCAGTTCCGCGATCACAGAGAGCAATCGATCCACTTCCTTTTCCGTCAGGCGCCCGCGGCGCTGCGCCATGAGGAGTGCATTGCCGACTTCGAGCGGCCAGATTGCCGGGACCACCGCGGGTTCGCGCTCCAGCCGGTCGGCCAACGCATCCGTCGATTGGCTGCCCTCGTCGGGCAGCAACCAGGCCAGCGCAACCGAGCTGTCCAGAACGAAGGCCATCAAATCCTGTGACCTTCGTGCGCCAAGTCGCGAAGGCTCTCGCCGCGTTTGAGCACGTCTTTCAGCCGTACACCCCGTCTGGCCAGAGCCTCGCGGGCGCTGCGCATGCGGACAAGCGCGCGGCGGGCGCGTTCGGCATCGTATCCGGAATAGGGCAACAGTTCGGCTACGGGGCGACCGTGCTTGGTGATGGTGAATCGCTCCCCCTTCTGAACCCGTTCGAGCAGCTCAGGCAGATGGGTTTTTGCGTCGTACGCACCGATCTTTGACATGGCGATGAACCTCGGACATCGAATCTAGTCTGCACTGGTCTAAATAGTTCGTCAATGGTGCGGTCTGGCATGTCGGACAAAGGCAAGGCAAGAAGACGGTGATTGGTGACTGGACAACGTAGGGCTAAGGACTAGGGACGGAGGATTGGGTAAAACAAAGGTCCGAGGATCGAGAGGCGCAAAGAAAGGCGACGGGGCTGCCGGGCTAGAGTCCGAAGTTGTTCGAGTAGAGCCGATCGAGCTGGTCGAATGCCGCTTTCGGCAGCGGGCCCATGGCCGCGCCGGCGAGCGCTTCTTCGAGATGCGCCGGTTCGGCGAGACCGATGACGGCGCAGGAGATGTTGGGGTCGGCGAGCACGAAACGCAGTGCAGTCTGCGAGCGCGTGCCATGGCGTTTGCCGAACGCGGCGAACACCGCGCGGGCGCGGCGCTCTTCGGTGGCGAGATCGGCATCCTGGGTGATGACGACTTCGCGCCCGTGACGCGTATCGCTGGCGAGCACGCCGGCTGCGAACACCCGGATCGCCATGATGCCCATGCGCTGCGCGTTGCAGGCGGCGATCAGGTTGCCGAAGTCGTGCCCGATCCAGGCCGACGGCATGCTGCGTCCGGCGCTGGGGTTGAGCAGGTTGTAGTAGATCTGCGCACAATCGAAGCGGCCGCTGTCGATGACCTTGCGGCAGCTCGCCGCGTCGCCGAGCGCGGTGAGGCCGATGTGCCCGGTCAGGCCCTGGCTGCGCATGCGCTCGAGCGCATCCGCGGCGCCACCCGCGCGAAGCACATGGTCGACGCCAATCGCGTTGCCGTTGGGCGCGGGCTCGATCTGGTTGTGGAGCAGCAGCAGATCGACCGAATCGCGGTCGAGCCGCTTCAGGCTTGCGTGCAGGCTGCGCTCGACCTGGCCGGGAATGTCGTCGAGGCGCGAGGTGTCGAGCATGACCTTGGTGGACAGGTACGGCCTGGGCCGGACTTCCTTCAGCAACCAGCCGAGCGCCTGCTCCGACTGGCCCTTGCCGTAGCTCGGCGCGGTATCGACCCAGTTGATGCCGGCGTCGATGGCGCGGCGCAGGGTGTTGAGCTTGGTCGCGTCGTCCTGGTGAATGAGCACGCCGCCGACCCAGCCGCCGCCGAAGACCAGTTCCGAGACCCGAAGCCCGGTGCGCCCGAAGGTTCTGGATTTCATGGGCGCAATCCTACGCCATCGGGACTCGAAAGGCAGTGAACGCCGAACAGTAAACGGTGAACGGCGCGATCAGTGCTCGCCCCAGACTTCGCGGGCGGTGTCGAGCACGAGCCGCAGCTTGGCCGCTTGCGCCTCGCGAGCGATGACGTTTCCTTCCACGGTGCTGGAGAAGCCGCACTGCGGCGAAAGGCAGAGCTGTTCCAGCGGCACGTAGCGCGCCCGCGGCGTGGATCCGGCGCTGAAGCTCGGGCTTGGATTCGAGCATACCCACCTTCGTGCTCAACAGCCCCAACACCACGAATTTTCCCTTCGGCACGAAGCGCAGCGGCGAGAAGTCGCCCGAGCGCGCGTCGTCGTATTCGAGGAAATAGCCGTCCACCGCAAGCTCGTTGAACAGCGCCTCGGCCACCGGCTCGTAGCCGCCCTCCGCCACCCAGGCGCTGCGGAAGTTGCCGCGGCAGAGATGGATGCACACCGTCATCGTGCGCGGGCGCTCCGCGATCGCGGCGTTGATGAGTCGATCAAGCGATCAAACGCAGCGCTACTTCTCCGCACCGGAGGGCGCGGTGAGCCGCAGGTTGATCGGCACGCGCCCGTGCTGGGAATCGATGACGTAGAGCTTCACCTTGGGGAGAATTTTCTCCATCGAGTCCAGGTAGATCCGCGCGCGCGTGACCTCCGGCGCCTTGCGGTACTCGTTCAGCACCGCGTCGAAGCGGGTGGTGTTGCCGATCGCCTCGGCGATGCGCTGCTGCCGGTAGTTCTGCGCGCTGGTGACGGTCTGGTTGGCCTCGCCGCGCGCCTTCGGAATCTGATCGTTGGCGTAGGCGCGCGCTTCATTCTGCGTCTTCTCGCGGTCCGCCATGGCATCGGCGACATCCTGGAACGCCTGCGCGACCGACTTGTCGAGCGTGATGCTCATGATGTTCACGGAGGAGATCTGGATGCCGCTGGCGTAGCGGTCGAGGATCTCCTGGGTCTTGACCTTCACGCGCCCCTGGATGGCGAGGCGCCCGGTCGTCAATACTTCGTCGATGGGCATTCCCACCACGGTTTCGGTCAGCACGCTCTCGGCGAGCGTGCCGACCAGCGTCTGCGGCCGCTCGATCCGGAACAGGTAGTCGACCGGATTGCGGATGACGTACTGGACGATGAGCGCGATGCTGACGATGTTGGTGTCGCCGGTAAGCACCTCGACGCCGGCGAGCGGCTCGGTCTCGTTCGCCGGCAAAGCGAAGCCCACGCCGATCTTCATCACGCTGGTGGTCTTGAGCACGTCGACGCGGTCCACGGGCCAGGGCAGCCGGTAGTGCGCCCCGGGGCCGACGAGCGCCGCGACCGCGCCGAAGCGGCGCACCACCGCATGCTCGTCGGCATCGACGAGGTAGAAGCCGGTGCCGAAGTAGGCCGCGAGCAGGACGAAGGCAGCCGCGCCGATCCAATGACGCCGCCTGCCCGGCAGCGTGCCAAGGGAGAGCGTGCGGCCGGGCTCCTGCCGCTGCACCTGCCGCTCGTCGGGACCGGAGGAAGTCATCGCGGGCTCGGCTCCGTGGCGGGCGCCGGCTGCGCGCCCGCATGCCGCGGCAGCGGGCCGAGCATGCGCATCACCTCCGCATCGGCGGGCAGGAACAGCGTGGTGTTCTCGTCCATGAACTTCTCGTAGGCCTGCAGCGTGCGCAGGAACTTGTAGAACGCCGGGCTGCGGGCGAAGGCCGCGGAGTAGATGCGGGTCGCCTCGGCATCGCCTTCCGCCTTGAGGCGCTGCGACTGCGAATAGGCTTCGGCGGCGATGCGGGTCTTTTCATGATCGGCCTCGGCGATGATCTTGCGCGCCTGCAGCTCGCCGGCGGTGCGGAACTCCTTCGCCATCTTGCCGCGCTCCGCCTTCATGCGCTCGAATACGTGCTCGCGGTTCTGCTCCGGCAGCGTGAGGTGCAGCAGCTCGACGTCGACGATCTCGATGCCGTAGGCGGCGCGCGCGAAGTCCGCGACGCGCTGCCGGATCTCGGCGACGATGTTGCGAAAGCGCTCGGCGTTGCCGTCGGGTGCGATCAAAGAGGCGGCCGGGTAGATGCCGAGCACCGCGCCCACTTCGCCGAGCACGACGTCGGAGAGCCGCACGTCGGCGTTGGCGCGCGCGGCGATGGTGGCGAGATAGCGCTGCGGATCGGCGATGCGCCAGGTGGCGAGGCTCTCGACGACGACGTTCTTCTTGTCCACGGTGAGGTATTCGGCCGCGGCCGGGCGAGAAAAGGTCAGGCGCCGGTCGAGCCTGACGATGGTGTCGAAAGGCACCTTGAAGTGCAGGCCGGGCTCGCCCACCACGCGGACCACCGCGCCGAAGCGAGTGACCAGGCCGAACTCGGTGACGTCCACCGCGAACAGGCTGGCCACAATGGCCCACGCGAGCAGCATGCCCGCGACGAGCAGCGCAACCGCCCGCAGCCGGGAGCGGCTGCGCGCGGTTGCCTGGGGCGGCGTCCGTTCGCTCAAGGTGCGCGCCCTACTTTCCCCGGCCCGGCGGCTGCAGCATCCACAGGTCCATCTCTTTCACGTCGCCCGCGCCCGGGCGGATGAACTTCTGCAGGCCGGGCAGCGTCTCCTCGATGGCCTCGACCTGCAAACGGAATCGGGTGAGCTCGGGCGCGCGCCGGAAGGCGCCGAGCTTGAGCGTGAAGTTCGCCGCGTCGCCCTGCGCGTGCAGGATCTGCTGTTCCTTGAAGGCGAGAGACTGCTCGATCATCGCCGCCGCCTCCGCCTTGGCCTGGTTCACCGTCTCCACCGCGAAGATGTTGGCGCGGTTGACGGTTCGCAGCTTGTCTTCCTGCGCGCTGGCGACGTCGCGGAACGCGTCGTGCACTTCATCTGGCGGATGCACGTACAGCAACTGGAAGGAGACCACCCGGATGCCGGTACGCGTCTTGTCCAGCTCCCGCTGGATCGCGTCTTCGACCTGCCGCTCCACCGCGCTTCGGTCCGAGGTGTAAATCGCATCGATGCCGCTTCTCGCGACCACGCTGCGCAGCGCCGCCAGGCTCAAGCCGCGCACGAAATCGTCCGGCTCGGCGATGTTGAAGGCGTAGGCGACGGCATCGGTCACGCGGTACTGGACCGCCCAGCGCAGGTCGATCAGGTTGGCGTCCCCCGTGAGCAGGAACGGCTCTTCGGGCTCGGCTTCCTTCTGGAACCAAGTGCCGGTGGTGTTGAGGGCCTCGGGCATCAGGCTGCCGCCGGCGGTGAGGCGCTCGCGGCCGGCCGCGCGCGCGGCGGTCGCGGCGCCTTGCTTCCTGACGAAGCCGAACTCGATGCGCTGCACCCGCTCCCCGGGGACGATGCGATGCGACTCGAACGGCCACGGCAGGCGATAGTGCAGGCCCGGCTCGAGCGCGGGCGAGACGATCCTGCCGAAGCGCATGCCGATGCCGGTCTCGCCGGGCTGGACGGTGAAGAAGCCGCTGCCGAGGTAGAGCGCGGCGGAGGCCGCGCCGACCGCGAGCGCCAGCCGCTTCATCGTGATGTGCAAGCCGCTCAGCCAGGAAAAGCGATCGCGCAGCCACAACCACTCCGCGGGCACGGCTGCGCGCCGCATGCTCAGCAGCAGGAGGGCGATCAGCGCCGCCGCGCCGCCGATCTTCACCGGCTCGGGGACGAACGCGGTGGCAGCGCCGAAGGTCACCAGCGGATTCAGGTCCCAGGTGCGGTACACCCAGTTCAGCGCGTAGCCCGCCGCCAGCGTGAGCACCACGATCGACGTCAGGTAGATCGCGATGATGCGGGCGCCGAGGAACTTGAACAGCACGACGAGGCTGCCGAGGTTCGTCGCCGGCCCGGCCAACAGGAACACGAGGGCCGCGCCGGGATTCAATCCCTTCATCACCAGCGCCGCCGCGAGCGGCGTGGAAGACGATGCGCAGGTATAGATCGGGATGCTGAACAGCAGCATGACGAGCATGGACAGCAGCCCGCCGCCCATGTATTGCTCGAAGAAAGTCGCCGGCACTGCCGCCGCGACCAGCCCCGACAACACGATGCCGAGCACCAGCCAATAGCTGGTGTCGTCGAGCAATTGATGAAAGGCGTAGTCGTAGATGCGCCACGCGGCGTTGCGTAGCGCCGCCGCTCTGCCGGCCGGCCGCGAAGCTGGCGGCGCAGGCTCGGCGAGATGATCGTGGGCGTGGCCGTAGTGCGCGACCCCGTGCTCGTGCGGCGCTTCGGCACCCGGCTCGACTGCCCCGGTCTCCGGTGTTCGCTGGCCGAGGAAATTGGTCGCGAGCCCCGCGCCGACGGCGGTGATCACTCCCGCGACGGGACGCGCCACGGTGATGACCGGATCCATCAGCGCGTAGCTCAGGCTGATGGAATCGACGCCGGTCTCGGGTGTCGCGATGAGGAAGGCCACCGTGGCGCCGGGCGTCGCGCCCTGCTTCTTCAGCGCCAGTGCGGCCGGCAGCACGCCGCAGGAGCACAACGGCAGCGGCGCGCCGATCGCGGAAGCCCACAGCACCGACTTGACGCGGCCGGTGCCGAGAAGTTTGGACAGCGCCTTCGCCGGCACCAGCGTGGCGAGAATTCCCGCGAGCAGGAAACCGAAAAGCAGGAAGACCGAGGCCTCCTTCAGAATGCCCCAGGTCTCCCAGATCACCTGCAGGACGAAATCGATCATTCCCGCCAGCCGGTCCGGCGCTTGTTATGCCCGCCTTACCTCGGCAGATACTTCTTGTCCAGGATGCAGGCCACCGAGTACTGCGGATCGACGACGTTCGCGATCTTCAGTTGCGCGGCCTGGCCCAGCAGTTGCAGCGCTTCGATCTTGTCGTAGCCATAGTCTTCTGCCAGCCAGTTGATGAGATCGACGCAGGCCAGCCGCAACGCATCCATCAGCGGCCGGGTGCTGCCGATCGACATGATCACGCGGTCGTTGACGAGCCGCGGCCAGCCGATGCGCTTGCCCTTGATCAGGTTGACCGTGAACTTGACGTCGAACGAAGTCTCGATCGCCGCGCCGTCGATTTCGCCGTCGCCCTGCGCCGCGTGCCCGTCGCCGAGCATGAACAGCGCGCCCTTCTCGTACACCGGGAAGTACATGGTCACGCCTTCCACCACTTCGTTGTAGTCCATGTTGGCGCCGTGCGAGCCCGGGACCAGCGAGCTGATGCACTCCTTGCCCGAGGGCGCGGTGCCGATGGTGCCGAAGAAAGGCCGCAGCGGAACCTCGACGCGGCCGATCTTGCTGTTCGGCAGGTCGAGAATGCCGACGCGGCGGCTGCGGTCGATGCGCCAGATGAACAGGCGATCCGGCGCCGGCGAGGTGATCATCGCCGTCTTGTACTCGGGCGCCAGGGCGCCGAAGTAGGGAATCGAGCCGCCCCAACCCCAGTCGCGGTTGAAGTCGATCTTGTCGATGTGCACCACCAGCGTGTCGCCCGGCTCGGCGCCTTCGATGTAGAAGGGACCGGTCTGAGGGTTGACCTTCGTGAGGTCGAGCTTCGGGGCGAGCGTCCTGTCGCTCACCGAGAAGGCGTCGTTGGATGCATCGCGCGTACTGGTGATCACCGAGTCGCCCGGCCGGATGCGCATGACGGGCGGATGAGAATGACAGTAGGTGAATTTGACGTTGTCCCCCGGGTCGTACTTGACCTCGGCTGCAAGCGCGGGCGCGCCCACGGCAAAGGCGAGCGCGAACGCGGCCGGTAATGCCAACCTGTTCTGCTTGCTATACATGACTTCCTCCTGATGTCTGGTTGGTGCTCCCACATTTTTTCGATCACCACACCACGGATTGCTTCGGCTGCTACTTCATGGCGCCCTCCTTTCCGCTTTTCCCGATGATTTTTCCGGCCTTGCCGCCGCGCTCGAAGAAGTCGCTCTCGTACAGCAGGCCGAACAGCTCCGAGTCCGCCGGCAGCACCAGGGTGGTTCCCTGCGGCACGAAGTTGCGCGACGCCTGCATGGTGCGCACGAAATCGTAGAAGTCGGGACCCTTGGCGAGCGCCTGCGCGTAGATGCGCGCCGCCTTGCCCTCGCCCTCCGCGCGATGCCGCTGCGCGGCTTCGAGCGCCTCGGAGAGGATGCGGCTCTTCTCCCGGTCGGCCGCGGCGCGCACCTTGAGGCCTTCTTCCTCGCCCTCCGAGCGGTACTTCATGCTGATGCGCCCGCGCTCGGACTTCATGCGGGCGTACAGCGGCAACCGGTTCTGCTTCGGAAAATCGAAGCGTCTGAGCTGCACGTCGACCACTTCGATACCGTAGTCGCGCAGCGCGATTTCGCGGCACTTGGCGCCGACCTCGGCGAGAATCGCTTCCGCCCGGTACGCCCCGGGCTCGACCGACACGAACGCGTTCAAGGGACTGCGGCCGATGGCCGCGCCGAGCTCCGCGAACAGGATGTCGCCGAGCCGCGATTCGGCGCCGGCGCGGTCGAAGACGGTTTGAAAGAACTTCTGCGGATCGCCGATGCGCCAGAAGATCGTGCTCGCGGCGACGACCGGCGTTTTTTCCAGCGTCAGGAATTCGGTCGATGCCGGGGCGGTCGCGTAGAGCCGGCTGTCGAAGGTGTGGATGCTCTGGTACGGAAGCTTGACGCCGAGGCCGGGAGAGGTGATGACCTGCACCGGTTTTCCGAATTCCGTGACGAGTGCGTACTCGCCGGCTTCGACCGTGAAGAAGCACAGCGGCAGCGTGCCCGCGACGACGCCGGCCGCCGCCAGCGCGACGAGGGCGCGTAACCGCCATCGGCCGGTCGAGCGATCGCCTCCGCCATCGCCTGCTGCCATGGCCTCCTCCGGGCAATCGTGCAGGCGGAATCCTTCCGCCGCACCCGAATTTTTTGAGGGGCCTAGTCTGCGGCCGTTGCCCGGCATTGACAAGTGCCGCCTACGGCGGTCCGGGACCCGCATCGCAAGCCCGGCTCGGAAAGCACGGAACCCGGGGCGGAACCGTCACGTTGCCGCCAATTCCGCGGGCATGTTTGCTACATTGCGTGTCTCGCCGAAACAAGGATTGCCCGAGTCATGCCGATCATCGTCTGGATCGTCGCGGCGACGCTGCTGGGCGGCGTCCTCAGCGTGGTCGCCGCCGCGGTATTCGCCCTGCGCGCCGGGCCGTCGCAACTGCCGATGCTGATCAGCTACGCCATCGGCACGCTGCTCGGCGCCGCGTTCCTCGAGATCCTGCCCCATGCGTTCGAGCTCTCGCAAAGCGCCAGGGAAGTCACGGTCACGGTCCTGATCGGCATCCTGCTGTTCTTCGTGCTGGAGAAGCTGGTGCTGTGGCGCCACTGCCACGAAGAGCAGTGCGAGGCGCACAACCCGCACGGTCGGCCGAGCGACCACGGGCGCATCGCCACGATGGTCATCATCGGCGACACTTTCCACAACTGCGTGGACGGCGTGATCATTGCCGGCGCCTTCCTGGTCAACGTAGAGCTGGGCATCGTGAGCGCGCTCGCGATCATCACCCATGAGGTGCCGCAGGAAATCGGCGACTTCCTGGTGCTGCTCCACTCCGGCTACAGCAAGCGCCAGGCATTCACGTTCAATATCCTGGCAAGCAGCGCAATGGTGGTCGGCGGCGTGCTCGCCTACTTCGCGCTGCAGACCGTGCGCGAAGTCATTCCGCCGCTGCTCGGCATCGCGGCGGCCAGCATGCTCTACGTCTCGGTGGCGGACCTCATACCCGGGCTGCACCAGCGGCGGGGCTTGACCGCCGGCGCGCAGCAGGTGCTGCTCATTTCTGCCGGCGTGCTCACGATCTGGATCGTGGGCACGCTGGCGCACTCGATCGCCGCCGTGTGACTAAAAACCAGTGACTGGTGACTGGGTAAATCAGGACTGAGGACGCAGGACTCAGAAAAGAGCGCGACCGACGGTCACAACGGCAGTGACTCGTGATTCGTAATTGGTGACTGGTGAAGATCGACAAACCAGGCGAACCGAACCGGGTCGAGCTTTTGCTGATCACGAATCACCAATCACAAGTCACGGCCTTTTCTACGCCCCCCCCGACAGGCGGTGGATTTCGGCTACCACTTCCTCCAGCTCGCGGGCAAGCCGCGGCGGCGCTTTTTTCGCCAGCCGCTTCGCGAGCGTATCGTAGTACCAGAGAGTGCCTTCCTTGCCGCCGCTGAAACGCGACCAGAGTTTCTCGCCGATCTCCCGATAGTCGCCGAGGATGTTGCGCGCGTTGTGCAGTTTGTCGGCCACGGAGACCAGCGCAGCGTCGGACGAGATCTGCTCCAGGTGTGCGAGATACCGTTCCTTGCGCTCGCGCCACTTCGGTTTGCCGGTCGAGACCTGGCTGTCGGAACATTCTTCCACGATGCGCAGCACGCGCTCGCCGAAGCTGGCGCGGATATCGGCCTTGAGATCGCCTCGGTAATCGTCGATCTGATCTTCAATCGCGTCGTGAAGCAGTGCGGCAATCGCCTGGTCTTCGTCGCCGCCGTGCTCGAGCACGAGGCTGGAGACCGCCATCAGGTGAGACATATATGGAACGGGTGTTTGCTTGCGCGTTTGCCAAGCATGCAGCTCGGAGGCGAACTGCAGTGCGAGCGCGAACCGGGGCGAGAGCACTCGCAGCGGGCGTGCCTGGGGATGCAGCTCCGGTTCTTCGGGGAGAGTCGAGATCTTCACCTCTTGCAGTCGCCCACCCGGCGCGCGAAGGTGGTCTGCCGCGAGTGGGTCTTGCCGAGCTGGCCGTCATTGACTGCGGTGTATTCGGAGTCGCTCTTGACCGTGATCACGACGTGCGAATGTCTGTCGGCGCCGCAGTTGCTCGCGATCAGATACTGGTTGCCTTCCCGCTTCAGGCCCGAGGACTTGCAGTTGCCGAGGTTCATCGGGGTCAGGGCGCCGCTGACTTCGTTGGTGGGATTCGTGCACTTGGAGACCTTCTTCTTCATTTCCTTGCCGTTGACGACGTAGGTCTCGTCGTACTCCCACATGCCCTTCTTGAAGGCCGGCGCGTCCTCCGCCTGCACGGCGCCGGCCCCGAGCAGCAGCACGGCGATCGAAAACGCCATAGGGCAGCGAACGTGCTGCAACGTTTGCCCCGCGAGACGACGGACGATCGACATGGCGGCCTTCCTCCCCAGAAAGACGGCGACGGGAAACGCTGTTTTGGATAAATAGTGAACAGGGAAAAGCGAATGGTCAACAGGAAAAGCCGTGATTTGTGATCGGCGAAATTCTGGACTGAGGACGAAGGACTGATTTTCCCGGTCACGAATCACCAATCACCGCCTTCATGCCGCTCGCGCCGGCTGCGCGGCGTGGACCACGCGCCTGGTTTCGGTCATGCGCCTGCGGCCCCAGCCGCCGGCGCCGACCGGCTCGATGCCCTGCGCGGAAAGCGCGCTGCGCAGGTCGTCGAGCACCGCCTGCCGCCGGCGCAGCAGCGTGGCGGCGAAGCAGCGCCAGAACACCCAGCCGGCCCGCTCCAGCGCGCGCTGCCGGCGCATGTCCTCCACCCATTGCTCGGGCCCGTGGTATTTGTCGCCGTCGCACTCGACCGCGAGCCGCGCGTCGTCGCGTCCCTCCACCACCAGATCGATGCGGTAGGTGCCGACCCGCACCTGCGGGGTGACCCGGTAGCCCTTCGCGTTCAGCCAGTCGAACAGCTCCCGCTCGAGCGGCGACTCGCACAGCTCGCGCAGATCGGTCACCCGGGCCGGCTCGTCGCCGAAGGGCTTCGCGAAATGGGTGATCAGGCCGCGCCGCAAACGGTCCGATTCCGACAGATGGTGCAGCTCCACCGAGCGCACCAGCACCATTCGATCCCGCGCGCGCGAGGCGGCGACGTTGAACCGCTGGGCAAAGGTGTCTCGAGACAGCGGCGCGCCGACGTCGTTGGGCGCGGAAACCATGGACAGGTACATCACGTCGCGCTCGCGGCCCTGGAACATGCGCGCGTCGCCGCAGGTGATCGCGTGGCGGCGCATGAGATCGGGCCCGAGCCGCTCGGTGAGCCGGTCCCAGATGCGCAGCGCCTGCTCCTCTCCCAGCAGCGACACGACGCCGATCGAGAGGCGCCGCATGCGCGGGTCTTCGACGAGCGAGGCGATCTCGCCGACGATGAACTCGGCCTCGGCCGGGTTGACGTCGTTCTCGCGCCGGCCGTTCTCCATGAAGATGTCGAGGAGCGGCGGGTCGAGTCGCTCCGAGGTGCGCGGCAGCCGCAGCGGCCGCAGCTCGTGGTTGTAGAACTCGCGCTTGGAGTATTCGATGATCGGCGCCACGCAACGGAAGTGCTCGCGCAGCATGACGCCGGTGCGGGCGAACACCACCTTGGCGAGGTCGTAGATGGAACGGTCGGGCGACATCTGCGCCCGGTACAGCGGCACCTGCTCCGAGAGGTGGCGCTGCATCAGCGCCTTGATCCTTTCTTCCTCCATGCCGATCGCCTGCGGCGAGACCTGCTTGTCGTCGCCCACGACGAGGAGCTTCTTCGCGCGCAGCAGCACCGGCAGCGCGGTGAGATCGGACTGCGAGGCCTCGTCGATCACCACCAGGTCGAAGCAGCCCAGCTCGGAAGGCAGCGACTCCGACACGCGGTAGTGCGGCATGATCCAGCACGGCACGGCGCGCTGCGCCTCGGCGGCGGCGAAACGCGCGTCCTGCCTGTATCGCCAGGCGCGCTTGCCGGTGCCCTTGCCGATGCGCTGGATGGCGTTGAGGTAGGCCTGCAGCGCTGCGCGCACGCTCGGGGTGACGTTCTCGGCGAGCTTGAGCCAGGTGCGCTTGACCACGAGATCGCGGTAAGCGCGCGCGAGATCGTGCTCGAATCCGGCGCGAAGGTCGGAGAGCTTCTTGAAATCCTGCTGCGAGTCGATCGCCTGCAGGTGGCCGGCGAGCCGCCGCAGCCGCCAGTCGCGCAGCAGGGTATCGGGAGGGAGCTTGTCCTCGCCCGACTGCGCGGGCTTGCGCAGCAGCTCGGCAAGCCGGGGCGCGCCGGATGCGGCGATGCGCGCGCTGATCTCGGCCACGGTCTGCAGCGGTCCGGCAGAGACATTGAGCCGCGCAAGCTCCCCCATGAACCCCGACCAGGCGGCGAGCAGCCTGGATTCGTCCACCGACGGGTTGCCCATCACGCGTGCGACGAAGCCGCGCATGTCCTCGAACAGGCGTCCGCTGCGGCCTTCGAGCACGCGGTGGATGTCATCCAGCACCAGGTAGGCGTCGGCGAGCCACTGGCGATTGAGATGATGCGCGAGCGCCTTCTCCAGGTCTTCGAGCGCCTGCGGATCGTCGCCTACCGCCGCCGCGCGGTCCCATGCCGGGAAGAGCTTCGCGGCCCGGCGCGCGAGCGCGGTTTCCTCGTGCGCGAGCGCCCGGAGTCTGCGGTACGTCGCCAACTGCGATTCGGGGGAAAGGCGCCCCTTCGCGTCGGCCGCCAGCACGGATTGGAAGCCGATCTCGGGCGCCATCGCATTCCAGCGCGCGGTCAGCTCGCGCCGCCTCTTCTGCAGCGCAAGCCAGGCGAGCACGTGTTTCCAATCCTCGGCGCCGGCGGGAGGCGCGCCGCTCACGCGCACCGCAGCGAGCAGCTTGCGCGCCGCGGACTTGCCGAAGAGCGCGGACAACGGGAAGGCGCGGCGTCCCCGGGAGAGATTG
>Ga0070741_10004075_pt1 | contig 34742 bp, 20 predicted proteins | sample Coa_R1_4_FD_66440 | JGI IMG/M metagenome (GOLD analysis project Ga0070741, IMG submission 66440) | Surface soil microbial communities from Centralia Pennsylvania, which are recovering from an underground coalmine fire - Coalmine... | ecosystem: Environmental > Terrestrial > Soil > Unclassified ... | reverse complement strand
ATCTCTTTGCCATCGTTCAGGTCAATGCGGACTTTCTTTCCCGTGTCTCGCGGATTCGGCACAAGCGGCCGATAGTCAATGAACGCCGGGCTCTCTTCATCGATCAAAGCTTTCGGTCGTCCAGTCGCGCCGTCAACTTCGATCACGCGATATACCTGATGTCCGCGCTGGTTGTATTCGAATGTGAAGCCACGACCGTCTTTCCACCACACAGGACGAGAGAGGCTATACGGATTGGGAAACAAGCCGTTGTCGATATCGATCTGTTTCTTGTCGCCGACTGCAAACAGGACAGGTTGAGCTATATCGAGCGTGTCGCCTGGTTTTGCGTATTCGCGAGTCGAATGTTTTGGCTGAAGCTGATCTCCAGGGGAAGATTCCACGTAATGAACTTCTCGTTTGTAGCCAGGCCGAACGTGGTAAGCAACCAGATGCTGTGAATCAGGAGACCATGCAATGGAGTTGAGCGTGTAGTAGTTACCCTCTGATCCGTCATAGCTCAACGGCCACGCATCTTTCGCACCTTTTGCGCGAATGAAGACGTTGTAATTGTGGATAATTGCTTCCCATTTTCTATCGGGGGAAGTGCGCACATTTTGATTTTCTTCGCCTTGCTGTCGCCCCGCGCCTCGACCTTGGCCCTGACCCTGTTGCAGAAGGGAAGTGACCATTCCGTCGTAAACGTCGTTCTCGAATTCACCCGGGACATCGTCAGGATTGTGGTCTGGACCGCGGCCCGCCTGGAATCCGACTGGAGCGGGCGCCATCTTGCTCAATTCATAAGACGACAAATCGCACAACCAGATGAAACCCGCAGCAGTGAATTCCATCGTTTTTTCATTGTTGAGAAACCTGATTGTAGTGATTGGCAGAGTCACGGCAGTGAACTGTTCCTTCGTAGCCGCGCTCAGCGAAGCCGCCAGCTTTTCGTGATCAAAGGCTGGACGTTTCTCCATCGTCTCTGCGTCTACAATTAGGATTTCATTCCCACCTTTGACAGATTTTCGATACCAGAATCGATTTGTGCCGGGAATCCATTCGACTCGTTCGGTGATGTTGACTGCCAGGCCTTGATACCTGTTGCGCAGACCGTTAGCGCGTTCGTAATCAGCGGCAGTGATTTGCGCCTGAACGGCAGCAGCAGAAAGAATCAGGAAGCAGAAAACAATTGCGTTGGAAAGAACGTGTCGATTTTTCATGAGAAGTTCGTCTCCGGGTCGAAACCACAATACGCGAAAAAGTCTGCAATCAAAGAGAGTTGTTCAGTTGCTCAGACCTGACTAATTAATGCGCGATTTTTCAGGGGAATGGTGATTGTGCTCGCCAGCACGATGCGTATAATAACCTTAAATTTGTCGAATGAGAAATACTGATCCACGGTTGAAAGCGTCAGTGTTATAATGCTTGCAAATATTACCTGCGTGTCAATTTGTTTCGAAATCTGTGAAAGTCGACCAAAACTATGAAACGCGCTTTAATTCATATCATCGCAGCTTCGCTTTTCTGGGGTACCGGATTTTACCTGCTTTATCACGTTGAGAATCGGATAGATTACGGGAACTGGAATGATCGACCCGAGTTATTTGCTGGTAGAGATGTTCGGCACTATGAAAGAATTCAACTATCGAGTTGCTATCTTCAGACGCAGGCGGAAGTGAGAGCCCTATTATATAGATTTCTGTGGCTTCATTGGACTGAGAAGACACCGGCACTGGCTGAGATAACCTACTGCGGAATTGATGCGGGTGCGACCTATTATTATTTTGTTGAAAAGGACTCTTGGGGAGAGTGGAGCATATCTATTGTATCTCAGGGCTACCATGTTCCCAGCACAGAAGATTTTCCTCTGGTAAATCGCGGGACTGCCTACTTTGTCGAGCGATTCGGCGAGAGTCAAGATGGAGAAGTTGCCGGCCCTATAGATCCGAACGCGAAAATCAACAACCGAGATTTTATTCTGATGTTTTTTGACCGACATTATGAATTACTCTCATTTTCAAACTAGCATTTGTACTGAGAGCTTGTTCTCTCGTTCAAACTCAAGAGCAAGTATCAAAGGAATATATATGCCGGGTGAAGCTATTGCTCAAGAAAAAGTCCGAGTATTCCAATGCCAGAGCTGCAAGGAATACATCAACACATCAATGACAGAATGCAAGTTCTGCGGAGCGGCTGTTGATTACAATGTCGCTCAAGTTGAGGGAGCGGTTCAAAGTCAGACAGGTAACGCATGCAGCGACGCCAGTTACCTTAAGATCATGTCCCGCGTTACGGTGACTGTTTATTTGCTTAGCTGGCTCCCCATCGCCGGATGGCTGGGCATCGCGTTTCTGGTTCTAATGATAATAATTCCTATAATGGGGATACGCTGGTGGGTTAAATACGCAAGCATAAAGACCACGGATCCTGACTACAAAGCTGCCCGGAAATCAGTCTTAGTCGCGATGATCATTTGGGCTGCGTTGCTGGTTGTTTGGTTTGTAATTTCGATCATCTACGCCTTCCTGGTTCTGTCGCTTTCTCATAGGTAACTATGAGATCATAATCTCCGATGAGAATCTGGACTCTGCATCCGAAATATCTTGATGCTAAAGGACTGGTCGCGCTCTGGAGAGAAACTCTTCTGGCGCAAAAGGTCCTGAAAGGCGAAACGCGAGGCTATACAAACCATCCCCAGCTTAACAGATTCAAAGCCAGGAAAAATGCCTGTAAGCTCGTCTCTGCTTACTTGAGTTGCGTTTGCGAAGAAGCGGAACGCCGAGGCTACAGTTTTGACCGCTCAAAAATCCAGTCAAAGCTGATATCAACGAAAATTATCTGCGCAAACGGCCAACTGTTGTACGAATGGCAGCATCTTCGCGCAAAGCTGAAGACCCGAGCTCCGAAAAAATATAAAGAACTTGGATCAATAACTGTGCCGGACCATCATCCCATTTTCAAAATAATCGACGGCGAGGTCGAGAGTTGGGAGATCATGAAGTAACGCTGCCCGAACTTGGCCGGCGATCACGTGAACCACTGATTAAACCCCTAACGATATTAGGCTTATCGATCTATCTCAAGGTACGCGATTTGCATATTTTACTTGCCGATGCGGCTTGAAACGCAGGGGAACATTGTATTTAATAAGTTCGACGCTCTGGTGGCTGGCCTGGTTTGACAAAGTTGGCGAGCCTGTTTTCGGCTCGTTGGCCGGAATGCAGGGTATTCCCCAGAGTTTTCCTTCTAAACACCGATATGGTCACTATTGCAAGCGTAACGAGGAACGCAGGCATAGAGGCCAAACTTTCCGGCTTCCATCTAAATTTAATCGATGCCAGGGCTCGGCGCGACTTTTAGCAAAGCGGCCGAAGTGGACGCGGATTGGAATATCCAAAGGCAGCTATTGCGGCCAAATAAATCGAGGCGTGGCCGTTTACGTCGATTTTACTTGACCGTACGGCTAGTCCGAATATTGTGCAAAGTCGATTAAATAATGGCGATGGCCGCGATAAATCGAACAGTGTGGAGATAAATTTGATACGCATGCCCCTGAATTACAGCAAACATAAACCGATATATTTCGTGTTGGTTTGGATGATCCTGCTTTTCCCGGCCTTGACCTTGGCCCAGACTGGCCCGGACAAGGACAAAAACAAACAGGACACAGCGTCCGACGCAGACGATGCGACTACGATTTTTCCTCATTCAAACACCAGCCGATTCTGGATCTCGGGACAGATAAATATTATTTTTCAGGCGCATTCTCCTTTTCATTCGCCATATATCGGACCCAACAGTCTGCGGCCTTTTGGTGAACATGCAACATCCAGGGTTCTGACGCTTTATACCGGCTACGAAATTACGAAGAATACCGAAGTGTTCTTTGACCTTGAAAGCGCCGGTGGTCGCGGAATCAGTGATGCTCTGGGTCTGGCCGGTTTCACCAATCTTGATGTCGTCCGAAATCCAACGCTGGGTTCAAAGCCCTACATAGCTCGCCTGATGATAAGGCAGATAATCCCATTAAGCAGTGAGACAGTCGAAACTGAACGAACGCCATTTGCGCTCGCAACTACACTGCCCGCGCGTCGGCTTGAAATCAGGTTCGGGAAATTCAGCACAGCGGATTTCTTTGACGTGAATACCATTGGCAGCGACAGCCATCTACAGTTCATGAATTGGACGGTGGACAACAACGGTGCTTACGACTATGCGGCCGATACTCGCGGTTATACCTATGGAGCGATTATTGAATACCAGTCGCCAAAGTGGGGAATTCGCTTCGGCGAGATGCTGATGCCGAAAGTCGCGAACGGCATCAGGCTGGATTTGACTCTTCGTAAATCACGCGCTGAAAATATCGAAACTGAATTCCGGCGCAATTTTCTACCAGGCAAGCAGGGAACGCTCAGGTTACTGTCGTATATTAATCACGCCAATATGGGCAGCTACCGTGAAGCTATAAACGCATTTCTTGCCGGAATCGATCCTGTTCCCGACATCACTGCGCATCGACGACCTGGAACGGTGAAATACGGATTCGGTTTGAATTTTGAGCAGCCGTTAAACGACATTGTGCGAGTTTTTGGAAGAACCGGTTGGAACGAGGGACACAAAGAGTCGTTCGCCTATACCGAGGTGGATAATACTTTGGAATTAGGAGCGGATTTCAAAGCTACACTCTTGAAACGAAAAGAAGATAAGATCGGCGCGGCGTTTACAACCAATGGTATTTCCAGGGATCACCAGGAATATCTTGCCCTCGGCGGATTGGGTTTTTTGCTCGGAGACGGAAGGCTCAACTACGGCCGCGAGCAAATATTCGAGGGCTATTACAACTTCCATCTTTGGCGTGGAGTCTTTACCGCATTTGATTTGCAAGCTATAGCGCATCCCAGCTACAACCGGGATCGAGGACCTGTGATTGTTCCAGGTATTCGATTTCATGTTGATTTTTAGACTAAGTCCCAATTGGCGTTACGTTTACTTGCTTTGGCTTAAAGTTTGCAATCCCTAGCCTGAATGGCTCAAAACTGTCCGAAAAGATTGCGGACTGTAACCCGCGAGACCTGGAGAAGCGATGCTGCAACAAGAAGATAGAAGCAATACTGACGCTTCATCTCCACAGATTCCCGGTATCCGAATGGGTTCCGGGCTGAGTTCGATAGCATCGAAAATCAAAAATTCGAGAAGCTCGATCAAAAAATTCCTGGCATTATTGGGACCGGGATTGATCACCGGAGCTTCGGACGATGATCCGTCGGGAATCGGCACTTATGCCCAGGCCGGAGCGGCCTTTGGCTACTCCGTTCTTTGGACGGCGCTTATAACCTTTCCAATGATGCTGTCTGTCCAGTACATGTGCGCAAAGATAGGCATGGTCAGCGGCAAAGGGTTGGCTCGAGTACTGCGCGATCATTATTCAAAAGCGTTGGTATATCCGGTCGTTACTGGGCTTGCGATTGCCAACACAATCAACGCCGGCGTTGATATTGGCGCTATTGGAGCGGCAATAAACTTGATAGTTCCGGTGCCGATCTATGTGTTGATAATCCCGACAACTCTGATCATTCTGACGCTGCAGATTTGGGGATCGTACAGGTTAATTGCAAAGACTTTCAAATGGCTGGCGCTGGCGCTGCTTGCGTATATTGCTTCGGCGCTTTTCTCTCATCCCGGCGCGCTCAGTGTTCTGAAGGGCACATTCATTCCAACATTTCATCTGGACAGCGATTTTCTGACCATACTTGTTGGATTGCTGGGTACGACTATTACGCCGTATTTATTCTTCTGGCAATCTAACCAGGAAGTCGAGGAAGAGATTTCGATGGGTCGCACGACTTTACGTGAGCGGCAGGGTGCGACGAAGCAAGAATTGAGGTATGCCAGGTGGGACACAGCGATCGGAATGTTCTTCTCAAACATGGTGATGTATTTCATCATTATGGCCACTGCGGCCACATTGCACGCAACCGGCAAGATCAATATTCAGTCGGCGACAGAAGCGGCTCAGGCTCTGAGACCAGTTGCGGGAAACGCAGCATACGTCTTGTTTGCCGTTGGTCTAATCGGAGCGGGCGTTCTGTGTGTGCCTATCCTGACGGGCTCGGCCGCATACGCAATTGCGGAGGTGCTGGGGTGGAAGCATGGGCTTGACGAAAAACCGCGTCGAGCCAAACTTTTCTACATAACCATCGCAATCTCTACTTTGGTAGGAATGCTGATCAACTTTATAGGGATAAATCCGATTACAGCTTTGGTGTGGACCGCAGTAATCAACGGATTTCTTGCGCCACCAATCCTGGTAATTATTATGCTGGTCGCCAATAACAAAGAGATTTTAGGGAACAGCGTCAACAATAGGCCGACTAATGTATTAGGCTGGGCAACGACTTTCGCGATGTTTGCTGCGGCGATTGCGCTGGTTGTGACCTGGGGCAAATCGTAAGCATTAGCGCTTTCTGCTCGAAACTTTTCGGGCTCTATTTTCGCTCGAGTCGGTAAAGAGAGCGTGATAGATCAAATGAGTCGCAGCGTCTATCCGTTTGTTCAATTCGAATTTTTTTAACAGCAATGCTTCCGCCAGAAGGCTCCAAAAGAAACTGTCCATTGCTTTTGCCAGCTCCGCAATATCCACGTCGGCGCGGGCTCCGGGCAATTGCTGGAGCATTTGAAAAACCGTTATTACTCGGGATGTTGTCCAGCCTCGAATCTTTTTCTGTTTCCGCGCCAGATCAGAGTCCGAGATAATTACTTCTTGCCACGCTCTATATACGCCCAGAAACTTCAGATCTCTGGAAAACGCATTAGCAAGCAATTGTCGCAATCCATCCCTGGCATTGACCATTCCCGCGGGTTTGAAATCAAGCTGACTCAGGCTTTCAAGCAATTCATCCATCAACACAAGCAGCAGTTGTCGCTTTGATCGATAATGCTGGTAAAAACTACCGATTGCCAGGCCTGCTCGGTCAGCAATCTCTTCAATGGAAGTTCCCTCGTAGCCTTTTTCGCCAAAAATGGCTATGGCAGCGGCTTTCAGGCGATCTCGTTTATCGGAGCTCCGCCTTTGGCTGGGTGCGGCGGGCAGATTTTCGGCCGCGATCAGATTTGGGCGCTTCTTCATGCTGATTTCCGGAATCTTATCGTCACTCCGGTCAATGCCCCTGCGCAGCACCACAACATTAAACCACCGAATATCCCCGCGACTTCCTTCGGCATATTCGGGAAAACCACAGGGAAGAACGCACTTGAAAATGGGTCGAGCAAAAGGGTCGGAATCAAAAGCGACACCGCAGCCGCGGGCCACTCTTCCCGTGGGAGATGAAAACTGCGGCATAGCCTTCGGGTCAGCCATGCAACAGCAGGGAAACAGATCGCGAACAGTATTAACGTTCCCGCAAGTCTACCCGGTTTCAACATATGCTGGCCTTCCATGCGAAGAGCAATGGTGGCCACAACCCAAATCGCAAGTCCGTAAAGAAACAGGCGAATATTCATAGCTTACTCCATATATGAATATGAATTCATATTCATATTAGAAGCGATTGTAATTGGAAGTCAAGGCCATTTTGCAGCAGATTTCGATGGATGGCAGGCTGATTTCAGCCTTTAGTCTCTCGATACCATCTGGACCCAGCTAAGTATTCTTTGTCAGTCGGTTTTAACTGGAGAAGAGAGCGTTTGGGATTCAGGTGAACGCAGGCTACGAGAATTGCATTGATTAATGCCATTGGAGCAGCATACGAGCTGAGAAACGACGGACTCGCGGCGGCCGCTATAAAATGAGCGTCGCAGTACCGCGCGATAGGTGTGGTGTCGCTGTCGGTTATTCCGAAAGTTGGAACATCGTGTTTGCTGGCTTGTTGCACCGTCTCTACTGTAATTCTGAGACATTGCCCAAAGCTGATTGCAATCAACAGGTCCTTAGAGGTCAGGATCTTCACTTTGTGCTGCAGGTTTCCTTCAGAACCAATTGGGGCCTCTGCATCAAAACCCAGCGTCGAAAGGCCATATCCAAAATGATAAGCAAGAGTGGCCGCCATATCCACGCCGATCACCAGAATGCGTCGGGCGCGATGAATGTGTTTCGCCAGTTCTATTACCTTGCTTCTATCCAATTCGACATTCAGGGCGTTTAGATTCTCTAACGACTTATCAAGGCAATGATTGATATGGTCGGTTACGCTGCGATTTTCCTGAGTTGCTGCCTTTAGAACCGTGTAGGGCGTAATTCGCGTTACGAAATGCTTCCTCAGATCCGCGGCAAAATCCGGGAAACCCTTATAGCCCAGCGCCTGCGCGGTTCTGACAATAGTTGCGGCATCAACGGCAAAACGTCTGGCCAGTTCTCGCGAAGAAAGAAAACAGGTCTCTTCGCAATTTTCCAGTATAGACCGAACCAATTGCTGACGCTGTGATCCCAATCGGGAGCGAGCTTCGCCGAAACGCGCCTCTATCGCCGTCAGAGAGTCCTTTGCTCCGTTTACGTTCGAGCCGTTCGTTGACTTTTTGCGCAACATATTGCTCATATTATAGAACGTTTTTAGGTCTTGCTTAGAATCCGTTCGAGCGTCTCTGTACAGCTATCTACGTAGTCGAGATCGACATCGAATCCAAGCCCGGTGCTTGACCTTACTTCAACCGTGCCATCGGCGTCCACCTTAACTTCCGGGATGATGATATCCCGAGCGAAATATCGCGAGCTGGCCGACACATCTCCCGGCAAAGTGAACCCTGGCAAACTTGCCAGCGCGATATTATGCGCCCGACCAATGCCAGATTCCAACATGCCACCGCACCAGACAGGTATCTTTTTCGAATAACACAAATCATGAATTGCCAGCGCCGGCGTATATCCTCCGACACGTCCGATCTTCATGTTGATGATACGACAGCTATCCAGGGCCAACGCCTGCTCTGTGCGGTGAACTCCTGTGATGCTTTCGTCCAGACAGATTGCGGTTGCAAGCTGCGACTGAAGCTTTGCGTGATCGATCAAATCGTCATGTTCCAATGGCTGCTCGATCATCAAGAGTCCAAAATCGTCGAGCGCCTTCAGCCGGTCAGCGTCTTTAAGAGTGTAGGCTGAATTGGCATCCACTGACAAAAGAATGTCAGGATACTGTCGCCGAACTCTGGCAACAACGTCTATATCTGATCCCGGTTTTATCTTGAGCTTGATACGCTGATACCCAAGCGCCAGATAATGCTCAACCTGTTGCAACAGTTTGTCGGTGCTTGCCTGAATACCCAAACTAACTCCAACGGGTATGCGGTCGCGCGTACCGCCGATTAGTTGGCTAAGAGACGTTCCGCGAAGCTGAGCTAATAGATCCATATAGGCAAGCTCAAGCCCGGCTTTGGCCATGTTGTGACCTTTGAATCGCTCAAAGCGGCCGGCCAGATCGCTCAGGCTGCTGACTGGCGAGCCAAGCACCGCAGGCGCGAGATAATCGCGTATAACGTGAAAGGCCGTTCCGACAGTTTCATAGCTGTAGAGCGGCTCTTCGGACGCAACTACTTCGCCCCAGCCTCGCAGCCCATCAGCTTTGACACTGACAAGAAAGATCAACCGCGAATCATACCGGCCGAAGCTGGTTTCAAATGGCTCTTTCAGCGGCAGCCGAAGAAGGCGAACCTCTACACACTCAATCTGCGCCGCTGTTTGTGCTGCAGATTCTAAATCGCGATCCAAACGTCTTAATGTCTGTTGCATAGCCAACAGAGGATAACCCGGTATTGAAATGATTGCAACAAGTGTTGCATGCTTGACAATCTGCAACAGGTGGTGTATTAGGTCAACACGGGTCATTAAAAACCGCGAGACGGCAAACAGGCGGTGGCGAACCCGGTCGATCTCAAAAGCGCGTGTCTGAACGAATATCAGCCGTCGAACAATTACCGGCATTATCAGGGGAAGTTGAATATTCAGAAGGCGGATTTCCCCGCCTTTATCAAAACATAGCCGCGCGTCTTGTTTTGCAGACGACCACTTTGGTTGGGAGGTACTTTGAAGATGACGTCAAATAATCGGACTATCAGGTATCGGCTCATTTGTTCATTAATAGGAATGCTGCTGGGTTTTTCTGCCCTGGTATCGGCGCAGACGGCAAGTACCGGCGCATTAAGCGGAACAGTTACGGATACGGGCGGCGCAGTTGTGACGGACGCGCAGGTTGTTGTCACAAATGAAGTAACGGGCGAGGCCCGCACAGTGACGACTCAGCAAAATGGCGCGTTTCTGGTTCCGCTGCTGCAGCCTGGTTCGTATCGAATTGAGGTTGTGAAGAGCGGCTTCAAAAAAGCCATGAAGTCAGAGCTGAAAGTCAGCGTCACTGAAACGACAAGGTTCGACGTCAAACTTGAAGTCGGCCAAACCGAAGCAGTGGTCACAGTCTCTGCCAACGCCGAGCTGCTTCAAACAGAATCCAGCACCCTTGGCCGAGTTACCGATCGCCAGTTGATCAGCGATCTCCCGCTGGTGACGCGCAACTATACACAGATCGTAACGCTGTCGCCGGGTATATCTGCGAATGTCACAAATGCTACTGATCTTGGTCGCGGCAACGGCGGAACATCTCAGGGAAATTTCCGCACATATGGATCAAGCGGCGCCGACAATAACTTCCAGATGAACGGTGTACAGATTAATGATCTTCAAGCAAGCGGTGGCTTCAGCGGCGGAATCGCTATTCCCAATCCGGACTCGATTCAGGAATTCAAAGTACAGACCGGTCTTTATGACGCCACGTATGGACGAAATGCTGGAGCAAACGTCAATGTCGTTACCAGAAGCGGCGGCAATCAATTTCACGGCGATGTTTTTGAATTCTTCCGTAACGACGCGCTCAACGCAAACGATTTCTTCCGAAACAAAAATGGTCAGCCCAAAGGCATACTGAGACAGAACCAGTTCGGTTTTGCATTTGAGGGGCCCATTAAACAGGACAAACTGCTGTTTTTCGTCTCCTATCAGGGTACTCGTCAATTAAACGGGATCGGTAGCGGCGGTTTTAGCAATTTTAACTCACCAGCATTTACTAATGATCGTTCGCGAGCTGCCCTGGGCGCTTTGTTTGCAGGCCAAACCGGACAATTCGGTGGCGTGGCTGTAGCGCCAGATGGATCTAATATCAGTCCGCAGGCGTTGGCCTTATTTAATCTAAAACTTCCGAACGGACAGTTTGCAATTCCAACACCTCAAACGGTCAATCCCGGAGCGCCTTTCGCTGTGCGTGGATTCTCTACGTTCAGCGCGCCTGCAACTTTTAAGGAAAATCAATTCATCGCGAACCTCGATTATTTACAGAATTCCAAGAGTAAATTCGAGGGCCGTTTCTTTTTTGCCGACAGCAGTCAGAATACCTCGTTTCCGGCTTCGCAGCTTGCGACAACAGCACCAGGTTTCCCACAACTGGTAGACAATCGGTTTCGAAACTTTTCGCTGAGCCACACTTATACGTTCAGCGCCACACTGCTTAATCAGGCCGAGTTCGGATTTAGCCATCTTGGCACCCCGACGATTCAGCAGGAGGCCTTCAAATTTTCTGATGTTGGGGTCACCGCATCCGGATCCGACAATGATTTTCCGGCCATCGGCGTGAATGGATCTCTGGCGCTAGGGGGCAACGGTCAGGGTCTCGACCTGATCCAGAACCACTACACATTTCAGGACTCTGTGACTTACATTCGCGGGCGGCAAACCTTCCGCGCGGGCGGCGGTTTTACGCGCAGTCACCTTGATCTTTCGAACTTTCATTTCTTTGGCGGTTTGCTTTTTTTGAGCTGGCCGGACTTCTTGCTTGGTTTACCTGGAGCACCGGTGGCTTCTGGCGGCAACGGTACTTCGGTCAGTAACGTGTTCCTTTCGCTTGATATTCCTGGCGAACTGGATCGCTCTTGGCGGCTCACAGACACCAATGCTTATTTACAGGATGACATAAAGCTAACCCCGTCGTTCACCTTGAACCTTGGTCTCCGTTACGAGCGGCTGGAGAATCTGGGTGATCGATTAGGCCGCAACAGTGGTTTTGACGTTACTTTGGCAAACCCGAATCCTCCGGCCGCCGGTACTATTCAAGGCTTCGTTGTTTCGAACAACCTGCCAGGAACCGTTCCCGCTGGAGTCAAACAGTTAGACAACACTTACGGAATTCTCGGCGAACACCAGAACAACATTGACCCGCGCATTGGTTTTGCCTGGCGACTGCCCAAAACGTTTTTACCGTTTACAGAGCGAATGGCTCTTCGCGGCGGATATGGAATCTATGATACTCGCGCAACAGGACAGCCGTTCATTCAATTGGCGGCGGCTCCACCTTTCGCGCTGGTCCGCCAACTTCAAGGCGTCCCGAACGCTTCGGCCAGTTTCGCCAATCCATTCGGCCCTGCTCTGACTTTTCCGTCGTTCCCGGTCTATTCACCAACCACTCAACGATCTATTTCCTACATCGATCAGGGCTATCGTCCGCCGATTACTCAGCAATTCAGTCTCAATCTGCAAACGGATCTCGGACGTGATTTCTTGCTCGAAGTTGGTTACGTCGGCACGCGAGGCACGCACCAGATAGAGAACATATCGCAGAATCAGGCGTTGCTTGCCAGTGCCGCCAATCCGATTCGCGGTCAGACAACCAACACTGTTGCTAACATCCCATTGCGAGTGCCAATCGAAGGATTTACCGCGCCAGGTCTGAACGACATCGCTTCGGAAGCTTCGTCGTGGTATCACGGATTGGATGTGAGTCTTACAAAACGATTCAGCAAAGGGCTGCAGTTCCTCGCGGCATATACTTTCTCGCACGCCTACAGTACCACAGGCAGAAGCACTGCGGCCGGCGGCGTGTCGGGAATCGTTGGCAATCAGGACGATCAATCACAAAATTATGGCAGGAGTGAGTTCAACAGAGAACATCGCCTGGTCCTCAGCTATCTCTATCAACTTCCGAACTTCGTGAAAACCGATTCTTTTGCAGGAACAATCGCCAATGGATGGGCTATTGCGGGAGTTACAACACTTCAATCAGGACTGCCGTTGACGCTGACCGGAACAAATCTCAACAATATCTTTGGTATCACGACCGACAGGGTACAGCTCGCTCCCGGTTGCACAAACGCTGATCTGCTGAACCCCGGCGCAGTGAATAGCAAACTAACCACCTATTTTAATAAGGGATGCGTTGTAACTTGGCCCGTAATCGGTGACGACGGTAAAGCTACCGCGTTTGGCAACAGTGGCGTTGGCACCGTGAACGGACCTGACCAGCGCAACTTTGATATCGTGATCATCAAGCGAACTCCGCTTAATATATTGCGTGAAGGTGCGAACGTTGAATTCCGCACGGAATTCTTTAACGCATTCAATACTCCGCAATTCAGTAATCCTGGGACTAATTTTTCTGCGGCAAGTTTTGGAATAATTACGACCACCGCGGTTAATCCGCGGGTCATTCAATTTGCGCTTAAAGTAAATTTCTAGTTGTATAAAATGTAGGGGCAGGGCTCGTCCCTGCCCGGATCGTGCGCAGCACGATGAAATGTTCGTTGCGAGAAATGTAATTGCCTTTCGGCAATCCGGGCAGAGACGAGCCCTGCCCCTACAGTTTTCCTAAGCGAGAGTCATCATGAATATTCGAAAAGTCTTCTTTATAATTCTGGTGTTCGTTTTTTCTTCTGCCGTCGTTTCAGCGCAAGAGGCGCGTCTGCTCCGTCACCCAACCGTAAGCCGCGACAACGTGGCATTTGAATATGCAGGCGATCTATGGATTGTGGGGCGCAACGGTGGACAAGCGCGTCGTCTTACTTCCACTCCCGGTGTCGAGATCGATCCTTACTTTTCTCCTGACGGATCACAGATCGCGTACACCGCAACCGTCGCGGGAAATACCGATGTTTATGTCGTGCCGTCAACTGGCGGCGAGTCGAGACGGCTGACATACCATCCCGGTATCGATCGAGTTCGAGGCTGGACTCCGGACGGTCGCAGAGTGGTCTTTGCCTCCGCCAGGAACAGCGTGCCTCAGCAGTCTTATTTTCGCTTATGGACTGTCGACGTCGAAGGCGGCTTGCCACAACAGCTTCCGCTTCCGCGCGCATTCACGGGAGTCTATTCTCCCGATGGTCGCAAAATGGCGTACGAAGAAATTTCGCAAGCATTTATCCCCGAATGGTTTGAGACAAGCGAGTGGCGGCGTTACCGCGGCGGACGTACTCATCCGATCAAGGTCATCAACCTTTCAGATTATTCGGTTGAAAAACTTCCGTGGAGCAACAGCAACGACAGCGAGCCTATGTGGATCGGCAATACGATCTATTTTCTGTCTGATCGCAATAACACAGTCAATCTTTTTTCCTACAGAACGGATACAAAACAGGTCTCACAGATCACGCATCACGATGATTTTGACATAATGAATGCCTCTGCTGGTCCTGACGCAATCGTTTACGAACAGGCCGGATATATTTATCTGGTTGATGCAAAGACGGCGCAAGCGCATAAGCTCACGATTGAGATTGCAGGAGATCTTCCCTGGGCGCGGCCGCAATTCAAAAAAGTAGCCAGTATGATCAGGAATGCCGCTCTATCACCGAGCGGTGTTCGCGCAGTCTTTGAGGCGCGTGGCGATATCTTCACAGTTCCCGCAGAAAAAGGCGACTATCGCAACCTGACGCAAAGCTCAGGCGCACACGATCGAAGTCCGGCATGGTCGCCGGATGGCGCGCACATTGCTTGGCTCTCCGATGCCAGCGGTGAATACCAGCTGATGATAGGTGACCCAACCGGCATGACTTCTCCGCGAGCGATTGCTCTTCCCTCTACGGCTTTCTTCTCCGAACCCGCGTGGTCGCCGGATGGAACACAGATAATGCTGGAAGATAATCATCGCAATCTGTGGTCTATCGAAGTCAGCAGCGGTCACGCAAACAAAATCGACACCGACAACTATCCCGATCCCGCGCGACAGTTTGACTCTGTGTGGTCGCCGGATTCGAAATGGATTGCTTACTCTAAGAGTTTGCCCAGCCATCTTCGGGCCATATTTGTTTACTCATTTGCTGATGGGAAAACCCACCAGCTTACGGACGGATTAGCTGATTCCGTCTCGCCTGCATTTGACGGCAGCGGCAAATATCTCTATTTTCTGTCCAGTACCGATTACGGTCCGAGAACAGGTTGGCTCGAGATGAGCTCGCTTGATCGTCCTGCTCGCAGGGCGATCTACTTGGCCGTGCTCAGCGCCACCGATCCTTCGCCGTTTTTGCCTGAAACGGGTGACGAGCCGCGACCCCGCGATGAATCGCAAGGTCCTCCGGCACAACCAAAGCCGGAAGCCGCAAAAACTCCAGTCACAAAAATAGACTTTGATGGAATCGGTCAGCGGATTCTCTCTTTAAACGTTCCTGCCGCGGATTACAGCAGCCTGATGGCCGGCGCAGCAGGATCTATCTTTTATGTCGAGCCTGGTGGCAGCCCATTTTCGCTGAGACTCCAACGATATCAATTGAGAGAACGTGCTGCCACGCCTTTCCTGGAAGGCATTCGCTCATACACACTCTCGGCTGACAAGAAGAAACTTCTCTATCAAGCTGCAGGAAACCGCTGGGGAATTGTTCCCACAGATCGGCCTGCAAAAGTCGGTGATGGCGCCATCAACATTGCCCAACTGGAGATGCAGGTTGATCCGAAAGCAGAATGGGCGCAGATATTCCATGAAACCTGGCGGATTCAGCGAGAGTACTTCTATGACGAGAAGATGCATGGAAATAACTGGCAGGCAATTTACGACAAATATCATCCGTTGCTTGCCCACGTGGGTCACCGCGCCGATCTTGGCTATTTAATAGCCATGGTAGGCGGCGAGTTGACGGTTGGCCATTCTTATCTCGTTGGCGCGGGAGATGAGCCAGGCGAGGATCCAGTGCCTGTGGGCTTGCTAGGCGCGGACCTCACCGCCGAAAACGGACATTATCGAATAAGCCACATCTATACCGGCGAGAACTGGAACCCCGATTTGCGCGCTCCTTTGAGCGGACCGGGCATTCAGGTAAGCGAGGGCGATTATATTCTGGAAGTAAACGGACGTCCGCTGGCAGCGCCGACAAATCCTTACAGTATTTTTGAAGGCACGGCCGGGCGACAAACATTGATTCGCGTAAATAAGACACCTTCGATGGAAGGATCGCGCCTGGTGACTGTTGTTCCAGTCGCAAGTGAGGACGCGCTGCGTACTCGGGCGTGGATCGAGGAAAATCGCCGAATAGTCGACAAACTCTCCGGCGGTCGGTTGGCTTACGTATGGCTGCCGAATACCGCAGGTCCGGGTTATACATCGTTCACTCGCTACTATTATGCGCAGCAGGATAAACAGGGCGCAATCATAGACGAGCGATACAACCACGGCGGTATGGTCGCCGATTACATTGTGAACGAGCTCGATCGTAAGCTGATGGGCTATTTCACACAGCGCGACGGTCAGCCATCAACATCACCTATCGCCGGAATCTACGGACCGAAAGTGATGATCATCAATGAATCCGCGGGCTCAGGCGGCGATGCCTTGCCATATTACTTTCATTTGCGAAAGATCGGCACGTTAGTAGGAACTCGAACCTGGGGTGGTCTGGTCGGAACACTCGGAGTTCCAGCGACCATTGACGGCGGAGGCATAACCGCGCCGACTCTTGCTTTCTATAATCTGAATGGGGAATGGGATGTCGAGAACATCGGCATTTCGCCGGACATTGAAGTGGAATACACGCCCGCAGACGTAATCAACGGGCACGATCCGCAATTGGAGCGTGCAGTCCAGGAAGCGCTGAAGCAGCTTGATCAGAATCCTGTAAAGAAAGTTCCCCGTCCTGCGCCAATCGACCGAGTAACTCCCAAAGGGAAAAGCGGCAATGGCAAATAGAAGCAAGGAGAGCCATCAATGAAAATCCTGCAAAAGAAGTGGCAGATCGTATTGCGCTTCTCACTTGCCTTAATTGCGCTTTGTTGCGTCGCGTCTTTAGTTTCCCCTAAAGCCGGGCAAGCGGCCGCAAAGACCTACACCCGCAATGACTACATGATCCAAATGCGCGATGGAGTTCATCTTTACTCGCAAGTCTTTTCGCCAAATGAAGCAACGGAAAAATTGCCGATCCTGTTGCTGAGAACTCCTTACGGCACCGGACAGCAAGATTCTGCGCGTCTTACAGCAGCCCTGCCGGAATTGACTGAGAGTGGCTATATCATCGTTGTGCAGGATATTCGCGGACGATTCAAATCAGAAGGTCAGTTCGTGATGTTGCGTCAACCGCGAGATCCAAAAGACACAAAAGCCATCGACGAAAGCACCGACACTTATGACTCTATCGATTGGCTGATCAAAAACATTCCCAATAACAATGGTCGCGTCGGATTGGCGGGAACAAGCTATGGAGCATGGCTAACCGTGATGGGAATGCTGGATCCGCATCCCGCACTGCAGGCCGCTGTCGAGCAAGCTTCACCGGCGGATATGTGGATTGGTGACGACTTCCACCATAACGGTGCTTTTCGTTTGAGCTATGGTCTGGAATACGCCTATCGGATGGAATCATCGAAAGAGGTCTCTGACCCGGAAAAAGTCATCGACAATTATGACGTATATAACTGGTACCTTGGTCTGGGTCCACTTTCAAATGCGAACGAAAAATATTTCCACAATAGTTTGCCCACATGGAATGACTTTATAAACCATCCGGATTATGACGCGTTTTGGAAACGGCAGGCGTTTGCTCCGTGGCTCAATCGCGTGACGGTTCCGCTTTTGAATGTTGCCGGATGGTGGGATCAGGAAGATTTTTACGGTCCAATCAAAATCTATGAATTGCTGGAACAACACGATTCCAACAATAAGAATTTCCTGGTCGTAGGTCCATGGAATCACGGTGGCTGGTCGAGAGGCGATGGACAGAAGCTCGGGCGATTGGATTTCGGCAGTCATACCGCAGAATATTACCGCCGTAACGTGATGGTGCGCTTTCTGGATTATTACCTGAAAGGCAAAGGAACTCTCGATCTGCCCGAGGCGCTGACGTTCCGCACCGGAACTAACCAGTGGGTGAAACACGATGCCTGGCCGCCCAAACAAAACATTGTCGAGCGCCGACTGTACTTTCAGCCTAACGGAAAACTGTCATTCAATCCGCCATCTACGACTGCCACAAAAGCATTCGACAGCTACATTTCCGATCCAGCCAATCCAGTTCCCTATCGACCTCGGCCAATCGAATTGAAATCGGGATGGACGACGTGGCTGGTCGAAGACCAGCGCTTCGTCGATCATCGACCTGATGTGCTGACGTGGGTAAGCGACCCACTTACCGAAGACGTCACTATATCCGGAAAAGTCATCGCTAATCTTTTCGCGTCGACTACCGGTAGTGACAGCGACTGGATCGTAAAATTTATCGATGTCTATCCTGATAAATACGAGCCCGATCCAAAGATGGGCGGCTTTGAATTAATGGTTGCTGGCGATGTTCTGCGTGGTCGTTACCGCAAAGGCCTTGAGAAGCCTGAGCCGATCACACCTGATGCAATTGAGCATTACCAGATAGGATTCCCCGGCAATGATCATGTCTTTTTAAAAGGCCATCGAATGATGGTGCAGGTTCAGAGCACCTGGTTTCCTGTAATTGATCGCAATCCGCAAAAGTTCGTGCCAAATATCTTCTGGGCAAAGGATTCGGATTTCCAGAAAGCCACTCAGCGAATATACCGCTCCGGTCAATTTGCATCGTACATTACAGTCCCAATTGAGGAGAGCGACTCACGTTCGAGCAAGGAATAAACATGAGACGATTTAACAAAGCAATTCGCAATATTCAATTCTATCGGTTGTTGCTGCTGGTCATCTGTGTTGTAACCGTGATGACACGTGTGCCCGGCACGACCCACGCGCAGGCCACTCAGAACGCCTCACTGAATATAGATATTGACCGAGTTGTCGCAGAGCTCGAACCTGAAATCCAACGCACTATGCTCGAGGGAAAAATTCCTTCCGCATCGATTGCCCTGATCTCAGGGGACAAAGTGATTTGGACTGGCGCGTACGGCTACTCGAATCTGTGGGCACGAACACCGGCTACAACCAGCACTGTTTATCTGATCGGCTCGACCTTTAAAGCGATGTCTACGTTCGCTCTGCTGCAGCAAATGGAACAAGGAAAATTCAAACTGGACGATCGCGTCAACGATTACCTGACGGACTTTAAGATCCAGAATGAAGATCCCAAACATCCAGTAACTTTCCGTCATCTATTGACTCACACTTCAGGGTTGCCTGGTGATTTCGGAGGTTTTCCTGTGTGGGGCGATACCGTGCCGCCATCGATGGAAGATTACCTGCGGAAATCGCTCAAGGTCACAGGCCCCCCGATGACCTCTGTCGTATATTCAAACCTGGCCTACACATTGGTCGCATACCTGGTGCAGAAGTTCTCTGGCGTTCCATACAAACAATACATTCAGGAGCACATCTGGACTCCGCTGGAAATGACCAGTACAGCATTTGAGCCAAGACCCGAGATGGAAGAGCGCCTGTCGATCCCTTACGTTGTTGATGAGAAGACCGGAAGCCAAACCGCTACCGTACGTCTAAAGGCATCGGTCTGGCCGGCTGGTATCGTTTACGGAACAGTTCTCGATCAATCGAATTGGTTGATCACAAATCTGAACGGCGGAGTATTCAAAGGCAAACACCTCATCAGCGAGCAAACGTTCGAGCAGGTGATGACTCGCCAGTACGACCAATTCAAAGGCCCAATCGAGCACCTTTGGGGCAACGACACTGCAGGTTTCGGATTAACCTGGTGGGTAGACGTGCGCGACGGCGACCATTATTTTGCGCACAGCGGGAGTGTTCCCGGATACACAGCTTTCCTTCTTGGAAATCGCGACCACAAACTTGGTTTCGCCGTTCTGACGAATGGCAATCGAGCGCATCCTTATCTTATTAAACTGTCCGATCGCGCGATGGATCTGATGAAGAAGTACAGCAGCTCTGACAAGGCAGCTCCGGCTCGATGATGGACGCAAGCTGACATTAGGCGCGTTGTACTTTCCACTACCCGAAGTCGAGCGACCTGTCCCCTCAGGTAGGGTTGCGAGCGTTTTCGGGCGGATGCATCTCTTTCACCTCCCAACAAATGCCGGTCCTTTTTGGCCTATATTTTACTTTCCTTTCAGCTTGTTTGTGACAGCAGGAACCAGATACTTGTGACAGATATCACAGAAATTAGCAAAGTTACTGTTTTGCTAAAGTTCCTATACCACTCTCCGATAAAACCGACGGCAGCAGAGATTATTGGTTAAGTAAGTGTGAGGTCGGATCGATCAATCTTTAATTTCAAATGCCAACGTTTCCGACAATTTCAAATCACGCCGGAGTGCCTTAAGTGGCACGTTAGCTACGGCAGATTGGAAGGGCTCGTGTTCACAAAAGAGTAAAACGTGGCTGATGTGTCGGATTGAGCAGCGGTTCTCTTTGTGAGTGACTTCCGAGCATACAGGAAACGGTATAGACAGGAAAGAGGTTAATGTGGCGATAACCACGCAGAAGCTCTGCAAAACCTTCGAGACAATCCGCGGCAACCTGCAGTCATCGATGTCAGGTCAAGGGGAAGAAGCGGATACTGTACATTCCGCTCTACAAGAGCTGGCCGATCAAATGCCAAAGCGCCGCGCTCAGTTGCGAAACCTGCTTGTGGCAATGGCATCCGCGATGGATATTCGGCGATGGTCAAATGGCGCAATTCCGGCCGAAGTCTTGAAACTTGTCGATGACAGCATTGTTCTTGCTTCGCAATCCGTCTCACAGAAGAACAAAGAGATTACCACTCAAATGATTGATGAGGCCGCTGGCAGATTACAACTCGCGGTCGACCAGGCTCAGTCAAGTGATGTTTCGACTGCAGCCGTTCAGGTTAACGATCAGATTCAAGTCGGCCTTAACGATGTTGCCGCGATGCTGGTGATGTTCGAACCTGAAGTCTCTGACGATGTCGCCAAAACCAGGAGCGCCCTCAGCCAGGTGATCGACAGTGGTCTTTATACTGGCATCGTAAAAGATCTATTGCTGCAGGCGCTTTTGAGACTGGATAATCTTCTTTCTGGTAACTTTTCTAATGCACGCGATGTCTGGGCGGAAGTCGGGCGCCTGGTTGAAACATCTTTAAATGCGGCCGAACTTTCGAGTGGACCACCTCAGAGTAAAGCCGAGCCTGAACCTGAATCTGAACCTGAATCTAAAGAAGAGCCCGCCGTTGTGCCCCCCAACAAGGTTCAAAGCATTGTTGATTCTGAATCTGCAGTCTGTCTGCCCGCGGATGTTGACAAAGAATTGTTGAGCGAATTCATCGTTGAATCGATCGAATATGCAGAAGGCGCAGAAGCAGCACTGCTCGAGCTTGAAACCCATCCAGAGGAAAGTGAAGCAATCAACACCGTCTTCCGGGCGTTCCATACTGTAAAGGGCACGTCGGCCTACATTGGACTCAAGTACGTTACCGAGCTCGCGCATCTGGCCGAATCTCTCTTAAGCCGCGTCCGCGACAAAGAGATAAGCTGCACTGGCGGCTATGCGGATCTTTCGCTGCGATCCGTTGATATGCTCAGACGGTTGTTGGGCATCATACAACGAGCAACAGCAGGGCAATCTTTGGACAAACCGGATGGCTATGATGAGCTGATGCACCTCCTGAAGGATCCCGAAGGCGCTGGTATATCCAGCAGTCCAACAGAGACATTTGAACAGCCAAGACTTGGCGACATCCTCGTTGCGCAAGGCGCGGCCGAACGCGAGGCAGTCGAAGCAGTTGCTGCCAATCAGGGCAAAGAACCCATCGGCATTGCCCTGGTCAAAGACGAAGTGGCGACGCTTACAGAAGTTGCGCACGCGCTGCGTACTCAGCAAAAAATTGCGGGCTCAGAACAGGCCGTCGAGTCATCGGTCAGGGTCCGCACCGATCGTCTGGATCGGCTCATCGATATGGTCGGCGAGCTGGTGATTGCTCAATCGATGGTGGCGCAGGACGATGTGGTTATACAGGGTCATCAACATGAACTGGCGCGCAAGGTAACGCACGCCGGCAAGATTGTTCGGGAGCTGCAGGACCTTAGCATGTCACTGCGAATGGTGCCACTCAAGGCGACATTCCAGAAAATGAATCGCCTTATACGCGACCTGGCCCAGAAGCAGGGCAAGGCCGTCACCCTAATCACCGAAGATCGGGACACCGAAATCGACCGCAACATGGTCGATGCGATTAACGACATCCTGGTTCATATGGCCAGAAACGCGGTCGATCACGGGATAGAGTTTACCGATGAACGCGAGCGGACAGGCAAACCGAAAGAGGGGATGATTCGTCTTGCAGCTTATCATTCCGGAGGAAGCGTCGTTGTGGACATTTCCGATGACGGTCGCGGTTTGAACCGTGACAAGATAGTTGCCAAGGCAATCAAGCAAGGCTTGATCGAGTCCGGCAAGAGCCTGTCAGACAGCGAGATTTACAACCTCATATTCGAGCCTGGATTTTCAACCGCAGAGCAAGTCACCGATGTTTCCGGTCGCGGCGTGGGCATGGACGTAGTGCGGCGACAGATCGAAAGCCTTCGCGGACGCGTCGAAATTACGTCTGAGTTAGGTAAAGGATCCACGTTTTCTGTTCGCCTTCCTTTGACGCTGGCAATCACTGACGGAATGCTGGTTAGAGTCGGAACTGAACGCTACATCATTCCTACGGTCAACATTCATCTGAGTTTCCGACCTGAGGCAAACGCAATCTCCTCCGTGACTGGACGGGGCGAGATGGTAATGCTGCGGGGCGAGTTAATGCCGATCTTCCGTTTACACCGTCTGTTCGGCGCAAAATCGGCGGTCGAAGAAGTAACGAACGGGTTGCTGGTGGTGGTAGGAGACGGCGAGAGACGTTGCGCCTTATTGGTCGATATGCTGCTGGGCAAACAGCAGGTAGTAGCAAAGTCGTTGGGCGCAGGAATCAACAAGAGCACAGGAATTTCGGGGGCCGCGATTCTCGGCGATGGAAGAGTCGGATTGATACTTGATCCTTCGGATCTTGTCGCAGTAGCACGCCAAAATTCGCGAAGCGAAACTTCGCGACCAGCGGCGTAAGGAAATGATTAAAGGAGCAGAAAAATGATGAGTTTAGCAAACAACGGCACGACCGCAGGCACGATGGGCGTAAAACCTGGAGTGATTGTTAACGGGCAAGCGGACGGCGGTAAATTCCTTACCTTCTTTCTCGCTGGCGAGGAGTACGGAATTGAAATTCTGAAAGTACACGAGATCATCGGGATGATGCCAATAACTCCGGTTCCACGTACGCCTGAATACATTCGCGGCGTCATTAACCTACGGGGAAAAGTAATCACTGTTGTTGACCTGCGAATGAAGTTCGGCATGGAATCGAAAGAGCCGACCGATCTGAGCTGCATCATTGTTGTTCAAACAGCAGGCGTCGAGATTGGCATCATGGTGGATCAAGTGTCAGAAGTCGTAGATATCGCTCCAGGTGACATTGACAACACACCATCGTTTGGACCCGAAGTGGACACCGATTACATCCTTGGCATCGGCAAACTGAACGACAAAGTAAGACTGTTGCTGGATATCGACAAGGTGCTTTCGAACAGCGGAACGGTGGAAATACAAAAGGCTGCTGAACGCGCTGTTGCGTAAAGTTTAAGCCCTGAGCAGCGAATGGATTGTCAGAAGGTCCCTGACGCAGGAAACATATTGTTTATTACCTCTGGCCTGTCGGCAGAGTAAATGGAGAGAGAACATGCTTGGTAACTTGAAACTGGCTCCGAAGATGATCGGAGGATTCGCACTTGTAGCAATATTGTGTATTGTCGTGGGCATATCTGGCCTCATCAGCATGAGCAGCATGAACGGTCTGACGGAAGAAATAACGGGCAACCAGGTTCCTTCTTTAATAGGTCTGGATGGGATGAATGCTGGAGCGGCGGACATCAAGCGCTTGGAAAATCTGGCCGTAATAGCACAAATGCGAAAGGATACTGCCCTTTATGACAGCGTCAAAAAGGATTTGGAAAAGACCTGGGGCGACGACTTTCAAAAGGGATGGAATACCTACGAGCCCTTATCTCAGACGGAGGAAGAGGCCAAAGTATGGAAGGACTTCGTTGCTAAATGGGGTATCTTCAAAGAGGCTCATAAGCAGGTCATGGAAACACTCGATCGCGGGGACGCTGTTCAAGGAGCTACTCTAGCGGCGACAAAGTCCAAAGAGGCATTTTACGGCGCCATGAAGGATATAGACAGGCTCGTCGAAATCCAGAGCGAAGAAGCGCAAAAGAATGAGCATAAAACACAATCAGTTTATGGATCGGCCCGCCTCATCCTGATAGCCGTGACTGTCATCGCTCTGGTTGCTGCAGTTGTAATGGGTCTGTTCTTGTCTCTGTCGATTACACGAAGGCTGAAGACAGTCGCTGACCGCGCAGAACATTTGCGCAGTGTTTGCATAACCAACCTGGGTAACGCCAGTGAATCCCTGGCGCGCGGCGACTTGGACGTGAAGCTAGAAGCCAGCACGCAGGTGCTGGACATGAAAGAAAAAGATGAACTGGGCGCAATGGCCCATACGGTCGACGGCATAGTCAGACAATCGCAAGCCACTATAGCGTCTTTTAATCGTGCATTGTCGGCTATTAAGAACCTAATCAACGAAACAACCGGGCTAACTGTAGCCGCCCAGGAAGGACGCCTCACCGAGCGCGCTAAAGCCGAGAACCACAGCGGAGCTTATTGTCAATTGGTCCAGGGCTTCAACGGCACGCTGGATGCGATGACTACTCCGATTACAGAAGCCTCAAACGTTCTTCAGCAGGTTGCGTCACGCGACCTGAGCGCTCGCGTAACCGGCAACTATCGCGGCGATTTCGCCAAAATCAAAGATGCGCTGAATCAGGCCGTGCAGAATCTGGACGATGCTATGAGCCAGATTGCGGTTGGAGCAGAACAGGTAACATCTGCTTCGGGTCAAGTCAGCACCGGAAGTCAGGCCCTGGCTCAGGGGGCAAGCGAACAGGCCAGCTCACTTGAAGAAGTCTCCAGCTCGCTGGCAGAGATGTCTTCGATGAGCAAGCAGAACACTGCTCACGCCAAGGAAGCGCGTGGGCTTGCGGAACATACACGCGAAAGCGCGGAGCGCGGCGGCCAGAATATGCAGCTGCTCTCTGACGCGATCAATAAGATCAAGAACTCCTCTGATGCAACAGCAAAGATCGTGAAGACGATTGACGAGATAGCGTTCCAAACCAATCTGCTGGCCCTGAATGCCGCAGTAGAAGCAGCACGGGCAGGAGATGCGGGAAAAGGGTTCGCAGTAGTAGCAGAAGAGGTCCGCAACCTGGCGATGAGATCAGCCGAGGCAGCAAAGAACACAGCGAATTTGATCGAGGAATCGGTGAAGAACGCGGAAGGCGGAGTAAGCCTGAACGACGAAGTACTGAAGAACTTCTCCGAAATACAGGAACAGGCGAAGAAAGTAAACGAGGTGATGGCTGAAATAGCAGCGGCATCAGATCAACAGGCGCAAGGAGTATCCCAGGTAAGCACTGCGATAGAGCAGATGAACCAGGTGACGCAGCAGACTGCCGCCAATGCTGAAGAGAGCGCAAGTGCTTCAGAAGAGATGAGTGGGCAAAGCGCGGAGATGATGAACCTGGTTAACAGCTTCCGCCTGTCCCAAAGCATGGGACAGGGCCTGAAGCGGCCAGTTGTATCGAAACCGGCGCAAAAGCCGCGCCCCCGCCCAGAAGTAAAGCGAACGAACGGACATGTCGCAAAGCTGGATCCAAGCGCAATGATTCCGTTTGATGATAGCGATCACAGAATCTTGGCGGATTTCTAAATCATAAATAGCAGCAGAGCAATGGATTGCTCTGCTGCTCCTGTCAAGGATGACGGGTGCAAGGAGATCGAGCACATGGACGTGATCAATAGACGAAGCTCGGCCGCAAGGTTTGCAGTCACTTGTATTATGACAACGTTGTTGTTAACGACATTCGAATTCGCGCAGGAAACTCGACCTGTCTCGACCACTGGCAAGAGTGACCACGGGCAATCGACAGCCCAGCAGACATCGTCGGTGGCTGCGAAGACGGACGAAAGCTCAGACGCAAAGTCGAGCGACAGCACCAAAAAGGCGGATGCGGATCAAGTTAGCCCCGGGGATGGAACCAACCGGGTTTGGCCGTGGCAGTGGTCAAGGATGACCGGAAACTGGCACGGCCGTCGCTCGAGACTGGAAGAAAAAGGGCTGACATTCCGTGGCACACTGACGTTCGACACTTCACGTGTCGGAGATGACGGGGATAGTCGGAACTATATTGGTCGCGGTCTGATCAACCTGCGTGCAGATTTCGACTTGGGAACGATGCTGGGGTGGAAAGACACAACGGCCTCGGTTCAGTATTTTTCGGCAATCGGACGCAACGGCGCCGAGACAATGTCAGTGCTGCAGGGCATCTCGAATATCGACGCTGATGATTTCCACAAGATCGGTGAAGCGTGGATAAGCCATTCGTTCTTTGATCGCAGACTGCGAATCAAAGCAGGTTGGATGGATGCCAATACAGAATTTGCCTTCACCGAAAATGGAGGCGAGTTTATCAACCCGGCAATGGGTTACAGCCCGACAATTGCCTCGCTGCCTACGTATCCTGATCCTTCACTTGGATTCGATGTGTTCGCGTATCCTGCGAAATATTTCAGTGCAGGGTTTGGCCTTTATAAATCGGAGTACGGTGGAAGGTTTCTAATCGGAGAAACTGACGCCAGATGGCATCTGTTCGACGGCGATCTAAACGGCCGGCTCGGAGTCGGGCTTTGGCGTCGACAGTGTGAATGGACACGGCTCGATGGGAGCCTGACTAAAACAACCAACGGCTCTTTCGTCGTATTTGATCAGACGATCTGGAAGGAGCAAAGACATTCCGATGACCCGCAAGGACTTGGGCTTTTTGTGCAGGTCGGCAATACCAATCCCGATGATGCTGTTATGAATCGTCACCTAGGCGCGGGGTTGTCGTGGACTGGCTTACTACCGCATCGCGATCACGACGTGCTAGGTGTGGCGATGACCAGAGTAACAATCAATCGCCACGCCGCGGCTGATATGGGCAACAATCACGAAATTATAGGAGAGTTCTTTTACAAATTTGGACTGACGCCCTGGTTTAGCGTGAAGCCGGATGTGCAGTACATCAGCTCACCTATTCCCGGAATCATAGGTCATCGATCAGTTGTAGCGACATTGAGGGTTGGATTTGATTTTTAATTAACGCGCCGGTGTGCCTCCATTGATGGCACACGTAGAAAGTGTAAGGACAGGGAAGTCACATGGTCAACAAATCAACGCTGAGCCAGATAGCAGTAGTTGCCGCAGAAGCGTGATTAACCTTAGATGGGAGATTAGTGTTTTCTGCGTCACTTTAAATTGAGGAAGCATAATGAATACGATTAGAAATCTAAGAATAAAAACAAAGCTGTTCTTGCTAGTGCTGTTATCCGTCGCAGGGTTGACTCTATTCGGCCTCTTTTCTTACAGCACTTTGATGACTGTAGAAGTAAATGGCCCGGTATACGGCCAGATCGTGCAAGGCAAAGATTTGGTGGCTGATATTCTGCCGCCTCCGGAATATCTGATCGAGTCTTATTTAGTGACCCTTCAAATGTTGAGCGAAAAAGATACGACGAAATTAACAGCGCTGGTAGAGAAAAGCAAAAATCTGGAAAAAGAGTACGAGGAGCGTCACGAATATTGGGCCAAAAACCTCACTGACGGGAAAACCAGACAAACTCTGGTTGAAAAATCCTATCGCCCAGCTAAAGAGTTTTTTGAGGCTCGCGACAAGGATTTCATCCCTGCCATTATGAGTGGGAACAGAGCCCAAGCAGAGGATGTGGCCGATGGAATCCTAAAGCAAAAATATGAAGAGCATCGCGCTGCAATTGACGAGGTGGTTGCATTGGCAACGGAACAGGGCAAGAACGATGAGATCGCCGCTGCTTCGTTAATAAGCTGGCGAACAGTCCTGCTTATTCTGCTTGCCGTAGTGATTGTCGCCATCGTCGCGTTTGCTGGCTGGGTAATCTCCAGGCTAATTACAAAGCCGTTGGTTATCGTGGTCGAGGGGCTGGAAAGCGTCTCCGGCGGGGATATTCACCACAGAATTGAATACGATTCAGAAGACGAATTTGGTGTTCTCGCTAAGGCCCTTCAAAAGGCAACTGTAACATTACGGGCGCTAATAACCGAAACCGAACAATTGATCCGCTCGGCTCAGAGCGGCGACCTTAGTGCACGGGGAAACGCGAGCGGTTTCCATGGCAGCTACGTGGACCTGGTGAACGGTATTAACAGCATTATGTCCGCCACTGAATCTCTTAACCGAGATGTTGAAGCGCGAAGAAAAACTGCAATCGGATGGTTGAATCACGCAGGAGCGGCTATTGAAAGATTGGCTAACCGCGACCTGACTGCCAGGATGGAGGGCGATTACGAGGGTGATCATGCACGGATCAAAGACCTGCTTAATAACGCTATACAGAATTTGGACGACGCGATGAGTCAAATAGCAACTGGCGCTGAACAGGTTACATCAGCGTCAGGCCAGATCAGTACCGGTAGCCAAGCGTTGGCACAAGGCGCAAGCGAACAGGCCAGTTCACTGGAAGAAGTCTCCAGTTCGCTGCAGGAGATGTCTTCAATGAGCAAACAGAATACTGCGCATGCCAAGGAAGCTCGCGGCCTCGCCGAGCACACGCGTGAGAGCGCCGAACGTGGTGGTCAGAACATGCGTCGACTGTCTGATGCAATCAATAAGATCAAAACCTCGGCCGACTCGACAGCAAAGATAGTAAAGACCATTGATGAGATCGCGTTCCAGACGAATCTTCTTGCTCTTAACGCGGCAGTGGAAGCTGCAAGGGCAGGCGATGCGGGAAAGGGATTCGCAGTGGTTGCGGAAGAAGTTCGTAACCTGGCAATGCGGTCAGCAGAAGCAGCGAAGAATACGGCCAACCTGATTGAGGAATCGGTGAAAAACGCGGAAGGTGGCGTGAGTTTGAACGAAGAGGTGCTGCGAGATTTCGCGGAGATACAAGAGCAGGCGAAGAAAGTAAACGAAGTAATGGCAGAAATCGCGGCCGCATCAGATCAGCAGGCGCAGGGAGTTGTACAAGTTAGCACTGCTATAGAGCAGATGAACCAGGTGACACAACAGACTGCGGCGAATGCGGAAGAGTCAGCGAGTGCTTCCGAGGAGATGAGCGGACAGAGTGCCGAGATGATGAGTCTGGTCGGCAGCTTCCGCTTGACGCAAAGCACTACGCAAAGGGTTGTTCGGCCTGTTTCTGCTCAAGTTGCTGCGTCGAGGCCGGTGCCTAAACACGAACCAAAACATGTCAATGGACACAAAGCCAAATTCGATCCACGCGTAATGATTCCTTTTGATGACAATGACCGGGGCATATTAGCCGATTTCTAATGAGGTCATAATTATGAAAATGCCACCACTTAAGCTTAGAGGAAAGATCGTTGGGGCGATGGTTGTAGCCGCCAGCCTGCCAGCAATCGTTCTTATAATTTTAACAATTATCCAAGGGCGCCATCTGAGCAGTATGGCAGGAGAAGAGATCGAAGGTCAGGTAAAGCCCAACCTGGCGCGACAGGCAAAGGCAATGTACTTGCTGTGCCAGACTCAGCACGAATTGTTAAAGCACGTTGTCGACACCAATCTCAATATCGCTCACGATATAGTGACTCGTCGCGGTGGCGCCGCTCTTGGCGGAGACAGCGTAGTCTGGCAGGCAACCGACCAGTTTACCCAGCAGCAGGTTCGGGTTTCTCTCCCACGGATGAGCATCGGAGGAACCTGGCTTGGGCAGAACACAGATCCGCAAACTTACACCCCCATTGTTGATGATGTTGTCAAGCTTTCCGGCGGCACAGTAACAATTTTCCAGCGTATGAACGATCAGGGCGATATGTTGCGCGTCGCGACAAACGTCGTCACCAAGGAAAAGAAACGCGCCGTCGGAACGTACATTCCTGCGAACAACCCCGACGGTAAACCAAATCCAGTAGTGTCATCCGTAATGTCGGGAAAGATCTACAAGGGAAGAGCCTTTGTCGTTGACCAATGGTACATAACGGCTTACGAACCGCTCAAGGATTCGTCCGGCAGACTGGCTGGAATGTTGTACGTGGGAATTCCGCAGGAAAGTTTAACCAGCGTGAGGCAGGCCTTCCTTGATTCCAAATTCGGCCAGTCCGGCTACGTCTTTGTGATAGGTGGCTCCGGTGATAGCAAAGGCAAATACATCATCTCCAAAGATGGTGCTCGCGATGGCGAGAACATCTGGAATACCAAGAGTGATGACGGACAATACCCCATCCAGATAATGGTGAACGGAGCGATCAAGGCCAACGGACAGATCTTCTTCCATTCGTATCCCTGGAAAAACAACGGAGAGACATCGGCCCGAACTAAACAGGCAGCGACCATATATTTTGAGCCGTGGGACTGGGTAATCGGTGTCAGTGCCTACGAAGATGAGTTCCTGGCAGGCAAGCGGCGCGTGGACGGCGCGATGAATTTCCTGCTGTGGACTGCTTTGATCGGTGGTTTGATTGCGATCGGCATCGCTGTTCTTCTTGGGTCAAAAACAGGAATGAGGATAGCCGGCGAGGCCAAACATCTTGCTCTGGCGGCAGACAAACTGGCGCAGGGCGATGTTGATCTGGTTGTCAAAGCTCATGGTTCGGACGAAATGGGAGACCTTTCCAGATCCATGATTGCAATGGTGGAAAACGTTCAATCCGGTGCAGACGTAGCACGGAAAATTGCTGTCGGCGATCTTTCGGCCGAAATCAAGGCCAAATCGGACAAAGATATTCTGGCGCAGAGCCTGAGCCAGGTAGTTACCATCCTTCGCGAGCTTGTCGAGGAAGGGGTCAAACTTGGGCAGGCCGCAGTCGCTGGAAGACTGGACGAACGCGCGCGCGCCGACCAGTTCAACGGTGGGTATCGTGAGCTTGTCGAAGGTTTCAACCAAACTCTGGATGCCGTTATCAAACCGATTAACGAAGCGTCCGACGTTCTCAGTCGGGTTGCGGAACGAGATCTGACTAAACGCATCACCGGCAATTACCAGGGTGATTACGCGAAGGTAAAGGAATCCCTGAACCAGGCAGTTCAGAATCTCGAAGATACACTAACTCAGATGGCATCTGGGGCCGAACAGGTTTCGTCGGCTGCTGAGCAGGTCAGCAGCGGAAGCCAGGCTCTGGCCCAGGGAGCAAGCGAACAGGCCGGCTCAATAGAGGAAATCTCAAGCTCATTACAGGAAATGGCATCGATGAGCAAACAGAGCACTGAAAATGCCCGCGAGGCGGTCGCGCTTGCCGACCGCGCTCGGGAGAGCGCTGAACGCGGCAGCGAAAATATGCGAAAACTTTCTGAGGCAATCGGAAAGATCAGGGGATCAGCGCTTTCAACGGCAAAGATAGTCAAAACGATCGACGAAATTGCTTTTCAGACGAACCTCCTCGCGTTGAACGCCGCCGTTGAGGCAGCTCGGGCCGGAGATGCAGGAAAAGGATTCGCGGTTGTTGCCGAGGAGGTGCGTCGCCTTGCAATGCGTTCGGCCGAAGCAGCAAAGAACACAACTAATCTGATCGAAGAATCTGTGAAGAACGCCGAAGGTGGGGTCATCCTGGATGAGGCGGTTCTTCGTGATTTTGAGGAGATCAATCACTACTCCAGTAAGGTAAGCGACGTAATGGCTGAGATTGCAGCCGCATCAGACCAGCAAAGCGTCGGCGTCACCCAGATCACTGCCGCAATAGGAGAAGTAGGTAAGGTCACACAGCAGGCAGCCGCCAATGCCGAAGAAAGCGCCAGCGCGTCTGAGGAAATGTCGGCCCAAAGTGAAGAAATGCTGAGTCTTGTTTCCAGCTTTAAGTTAAACAACGCCGCGCGTGCTGTAACGCCACATACATCGAAACTGGCCGGCCCGGGTTGGAGTTTGCAGGGACAATTCCAAACGACAAATGGCAAGGACTTATTTGTTCCTTGCGCAAACGGGGATCATCGTGAGGTGGGTCATTGGTAGACAAGTTTGATCGAGGCTAAGGAAAGCCTCATTAATCAGTATAAGGAAGTCGAGGACATGGACGTCATGACAAGTAAATTACAAAAGCTACTCAGCTCGATCACAATTATTGCGAGCTTCTTATGTGCGGCATCGGTTGCAATCGGTCAACAAACCGGCACAAAAACGCAGAATGTTTCTGCGGCTGTAGCCACGGCCGTCGTCGAAAAACAGCCGGAATTAAAAGACAACAAATCGGACAACAGCACTAAGCCCGCTTCTTCCCAAAAGCCTGACTATATCCAGCCAGAATGGTCGCGTCGGCTCAGTCGCTGGTTCGAGCTTCAGACAGCAATGGTATATACGCAATACAGGGTGATCGAGAACACCAGCGGTGTTTTGACCAAGAACACCCTGGAGCACAAAGAGACTTTTCTGGGACGATTCAAATTCGACGCCGCAGGCAATTACACAATTAACGCCTTTGTGCAAAGCGGAACAGGCTTTATATCAAGCTGGAATAATACCGGCGCAGGCTTGGGCGATATGCGCACGAACCTCAGCCTAAAGCAGGCCTACTTTGCGGCCAAACCGGTTCAGGGCCTGGAAATTCAGTACGGCGGACTTTTCCTCAATCGAGGACAGTCAACTGAAATCACCAGCTATGATAATGACGGTTATATTGTAGGCGAACGTGTCAGCGTCAAGCGACCGAAAGAGTTGTACCTCGATGAAATCAGCGTCACATACGGCTATCTCGGCGATAGCAGCCTTCCGAACCTAGACAAGCGATTTCATCGTCTGACGAAATCAAACTATCACCAGTTCCTTGTCGCAAAGAAAGTTGGTGATCGAGTCTCGCTGTCTGCAGATTACACATTCGAGGCTGGACGCGAAACTATGCGCGAAGCTGTGAAGGTTAACGCCAGGGAGCTTCACGTAGTCGATTTCCTGCGCTTTGAGAATTATCAGAGATTCGACACCACAACGGTGTATGGCTTTGCAGCGTATGGCGAAAAGCAACTGCGCAAACGCGTGGCTGTCGGCGGCGGGTACGCCAGCATTGATCGTTATTATGGAGGACTTAATGCGGATCGGTTTGGCAATGGCAACCGATTGTTTGCGAATGCCACGGTCAAACTGGTCCAGGATCTCAGCACCACGATCTATGTCACTCGTGCTGTCGGTAACGATTATGCGCTTGGACAAAAGACCAGGATGGATTTGCTGGTGTCATACGATTTGCTGGCCGGTCTTCGCCGTATGGGGCTTTACTAGCATGGCCGTGACTGCTTGAAAAGGGAATATAACGTCAACCAGGCCGGAATGCAGGATCTACCGCGATGGTTGCGAGAATAAAGGGAGCAACAATAATGTCGCTTATACAACGAATAAAGATTCGCACATTACTTAAAATTAGTTGTGGATTAGTGTTTTCATCGATAACAGGATTAACGCTGGTGGCGCTGCATGGCTTTTCATCTGAAGAAATACAAGTGAAAACAATCATGGAAAAACAGTACGCCAAGGTCAACTTGATCAGCACTGTTATTGACAGAGCTAACGATGTCACTAATGCCACTATGTCTATGGCCTTGACGTCTGATCCTGGGCAAATTCATCAATATCGGAATCAAGTTGCTGCCAACCGTCAGAAAATCTCGGAAACGCTCGAAAAGGTCAAAACAATGCTGTTTTCAGAACAAGACAAACAGCTAATGGATGCTTATACAGCCAAGCGCGCAGCGTACGTAGAAAGTTACATGAAGGTTGGTGATCTTGCGGAAGCAGGTGACCGCCAAGGCGCGCTTAGAGAGCTCAACGAGCATACTTTGCCTGCAAAGAAAGAATACATGGAGTCCTTGAATTCAATGGTCAGCGATAGCCAGGATGACATGAACGCGGCTGCGAAAGAGGCCGTGGCTTCTGCGGCATCCGCGCGCGAATGGATGATCTGGTCAAGCGCAATCGTATTTATCGGCGCATGCGTATTCGCCTGGTGGATCATGCGACGGATCACAAGCCCTTTGATCAAATCCGTAGAAATGCTTAATGAACTCAGTGGCGGACATCTCGACCGAAGACTAAAACTGGGGCGCGGAGATGAAATCGGGCAAATGGCTGATGCGATGGATTCGTTTGCGGACATGCTGCAAAAGAACGTAGTCGGTAGTTTGCAGAGAATAGCCGAAGGCGACGTCAGTTTTGACGTTATTCCACAATCTGAAGGGGATGAAATCGCCCCTGCACTGCAAGAAACAATCACCAGCCTACGCGGATTAACAGCAGAGACAGAGAAAATGACCAAGTGGGCACGCGAAGGCAAGCTATCTAATCGGGGAGATGCAACAAATTTTCGTGGCGAATACCGCAAATTAATAGAAGAGATAAATAGCACTGTAGAAGCGATCGTAGCGCCGGTCAATGAAGCGGCCGCTGTATTGGAGAAAGTCGCTGGATGTGATTTATCTGCTCGGATTATCGGAAACTACAATGGTGATCACGCCAAGATCAAGAATGCTTTAAATCAGGCAGTCGCAAATCTGGATAATACGATGAATCAGATCGCCGTCGGCGCAGAGCAGG
>Ga0070741_10004074_pt1 | contig 34742 bp, 31 predicted proteins | sample Coa_R1_4_FD_66440 | JGI IMG/M metagenome (GOLD analysis project Ga0070741, IMG submission 66440) | Surface soil microbial communities from Centralia Pennsylvania, which are recovering from an underground coalmine fire - Coalmine... | ecosystem: Environmental > Terrestrial > Soil > Unclassified ... | reverse complement strand
CGACAAGGTTCCCGATGAGACGATCGAGGAGGCGACCGAGGCAGCCATCGCCCAGGACGCCGAGGTGCTGGCGGTCGACGGCCCAGATCTCGGGCCGCTCGGCGGCATAGCGGCTCTCCTTCGCTTCTGAGCCCTCAGCATTGAAACAATCTCCGGTGGGTGCCGGAGTACGTACTCGACCATCACAACAAGGGGGAGCGCGACCGACTCGCGTTGATGTCGGAGCTCCTCGATCCCATGCACCGCCGCCACATCGAGGGGTTGGGGGTGGGACGGGGCGCGCGGACGCTCGAGGTGGGGTGCGGCAACGGATCGATCTCCGCGTGGCTGGCAGAGCGAGTGGCTCCCGGCGGCCGGGCGGTGGCGGTGGACCTCGACCTGTCGCTGGTCGACGCACAGGTGCCGGGGCTCGAGCTGCGCCAGGCAGACATCGTCGCCGGGCCGATCGAGCCGGGGACGTTCGATCTGGTCACCGCGCGCGCAGTGCTTCATCACGTCGCCGACGCTGGGGCGGCCATAGCGAATCTGGTTGCGAGCGCCAGGCCCGGCGGCGCCATCCTGCTGATCGAACCCGATTTCCTGCCCGTAAAGGTCGCGGAGCCGGCCGAGATCAGGGCGTTTTGGGACGAGTGGCTTCAGTGGTCGCGCGAGCAGGGCATCGACTACATGATCGGCCGCCGCCTCCCCGCGAGCCTCGCCGGCATGGGGGTTCAAGAAGTGCAGGCCATCGCGGAGACGGCCCTTTACAACGGCCGCTCCCCGTGGGCGCAATTCTGGCTCGAGACCATCGTCGAACTGCGCGACCGACTCGAAGCATCGGGCAAGCTGCGCAAGGGATTGATCGATGCGTTCCTTGCCTATTGCCAGGATCCAGAGTGGTGGACGCAGACGATCGCTTTCACCGCGGTCGCCGGCCGTGCGTCAAAGGACCGGCTTGACGACTGAGCACACCGCCGACGGCTCCGAGGCGCGGGCTGTGACCGAAGTCGCGGACAGCGGCGCTGTCGCGCTGCCGTGGCTGCGCCGACCCTCCACGGGCTTCGTCGCGATCTGCCTCGGGTACTTCGCGATCATCCTCGACGGGAGCGTGCTCAACGTGGCCATCCCGGCGATCCATACGGACCTCAACGGCTCGTTGGGTGGGGCGCAGTGGGTCCTTAACGCGTACACGCTTACTCTGGCCTGTCTCCTGCTCACGTTTGGCGCCCTGGGCGACCGCATCGGGCTCAGACGGATCTACATCGTCGGCGCCGCCGTGTTCACGCTCGCATCCGCGGCCTGTGCGACGGCGCCGTCGATCATCGTGCTGATCGTCGAACGCGTCGCTCAGGGCGTTGGCGCCGCTGCCCTGCTGCCGGCCACGCTGGCCCTGATTCGATACCTGTTCCCGGATCGCCGCGGCCAGACTCGTGCGGCGGTGGTGTGGGTGGGCATCGGAGCCGGTGCGGTCGCGCTTGGACCACTCGTGGGTGGCGTGCTGATCGACGCCCTGAGCTGGCGCGCGATCTTTTTGATCAACGTACCTGTTGGTTTGGTGAGCATCGTGCTGGCAGCCACCGCCATTGCGGAGACGCCGCGTCGCCGCCGTTCGGTCGACCGGCTCGGTCAGGCGACCGCAATCGTGGCGCTCGGACTCGTTACGGCAGGGATCATCCGGGGGGGAGAGTCCGGCTGGACGTCTCCGGTCACCATCGCGATGCTTGCGGTCGGGCTGGCCGTAGGGGTGGCCTTTTGGATGATCGAGCATCGAGCCGCCGCGCCCATGGTGCCTCCCGTCTTCTTTTCCGACCGCCCGCGCGCCGTCGCGGTCGTCTGCGCAGCGTTGATGGGCTTTCTGTTCTACGGGACCCTCTTCATGATGTCGCTGTACTTCCAGCTCGTGCGTGGTTGGTCACCCGCTGCGGCGGGCATTGCGCTGCTCCCGCTCACCGTCGGGACGCTGGTGGGGCCATTCGTCCTCTACCGACCCCTCGCCAACCAGTTCGGTCACCCGCGGTTGTTGGTGGCCGGGTTCGCGGGAGCTGGAGTGGGCATCGCGATCCTCTCGGGAACGGTCCCCCGCACTCAGTACGAACTGATCGCGGTCGGGCTTGCGCTGCTCGGACTCGCCTCGACGGTGGCTTTCTCCGCGCTGACGTCGTTGCTGCTCGCGAATGTCGCCCCCAAGCACGTAGGCCTAGCGTCGGGGATGCAGAACACCACCAGGCAAACCGGCGCGCTGATGGCGGTGTCGATCCTGGGCGCGGCCCTGAACGCTCACGCCATCGGCACCCGTCTCTCGCTCGCGTTTGGCGTGCTCGCGGCGGCGGCCGTGGTCGCGGTCATCGTCTCCTCGCTCTCGCTGGTCCCGGCCCGCGGGACGCAGATCAATCCCGTCGAGCAGTCGGATCGTGCGCTTCCGTGAGCTCTAGCAGCCGGTCTGCCTGCTCTGAACCGGCCACGGGCAGCTGCGCGGGATCGAGCAGGCCGAGTTGCACGAGCACCGACGCCTGGTCCCAGTAGATGTGCTCGTGGGCCACCTTCCCCGCTTGGAATCCCATCACCACGACCGTCGGGATGCGCACTCTGCGGCCGGTCGGGGCCACCCCGGGGAGCATGAACGGCATCTCGCAGTCGTGGGTGAACTCGAGTACAAACTCATCGATGACGCGATCCGCCGAGACCGTGCGCGAGATCGGCTTGAGCACCGAGTCGGCGGGCGTGCACCCGATCAGTGCGCTCGTGTAGAACCGCCGTACGGCCTCGCCCCCCGCGCCCCCGGTCAGCGCGGGCACATGCCAGACGTACGGCTCCTTGACCATGGTCTCCATCGTGGCGTCGATGTCCTTGGCCACGAACTCCGCCTCGACGTGCTGGTCGAACACAGCTCCGAGGTCACTCGCCCCGCTCATGTCGCCCTCCAGGTTTCGCTTGTGGCTACAAGCTACCTGGGGTCCGAGACCACGAGCCTGACGATCTCGCCTCGTTGGCCGGGCCCCACGGTCAGCTCGTCGGCAAAGTCGCGCAGAGGGGAGGCGGGGTTGCCGGATCCATCGCCGGTGAACACGGCCCCGCTCCCCGGCGTGAAATGTCCGGCGGCGATCTCAAGCCGCCGTTCGCTGGCGGTGATCGCGAACGCCAGCCGGTGATCGCTGGCGGCCGCGCGCGCGTGCGCGCCGAGCGTGTCGGTTAGAACGCGCAGCGCCGAAAACCGATCGATGCGGAAATGGTTGCCGGCAGCCAGCGCGCGAACCAGCCTCCCCAACGCTGGACCCAGCAGCGCGGCCGGGGAGATCACGCCCACCACATCGCCCTGCAGCAGCTCATCATCGCCAACCAGCGTGGACACCGTGTCAGCGGTCCAGCTACCGGCCATCTCGCTCAGCATGGCGGCGTCGGGGCCCCACCTCCGCTGTCCTGCCTGCACGAGCTCGGGAGGCTGTGCGGGGGCAACGCGGTCGCGGGCTCTGAAGAACATGCGCACCTCCGTGCCACCCTCCGGCGGGCTCAGGTACTCGACCCGCTCGGCCAGTGAGCTGATCACCGGTAGCCCGACGTGGAGATGGTCGTCGCCGGCGGCCACTCCGCGAAATCCCTCCCCCTCATCGCAGACCAATACCTCGATCCACTCGCCCTCGGCCTCCAGGCGCATCACGAGCTTGCCCACGCCGCCTGGATAAGCGTGGAGAACTACGTTGTTGCAGGCTTCGGTCACAGCCGTCTTGAGGTCGTCGACCAGTTCGCCGTCCCAGGCGAGCGAGTGGCCGACCCCCATCAATATGGCGCGCACGAACGTCCCGCATTCGGGCGTGCTGGGCAACTCAAGCCTCAGCATGGACGCGTCCCGCTGCGCGTTGGTGGGGATCGTGCCTAGACCGCTTCCCGGCCGTCAACGGCATGAAACCGCGACCTTTAGCCGTCGTCGCGGTCGAGCTCGCGAGCATCTCCGCGCTGAGCGGCCGCACACTCCAGCACCATGGCATGTACGAAGGCCTGCGGAATGTTTCCCCGCAGCTGACGCTGGGTGACGTCGAACTCCTCGGAGAGCAATCCCGGCGGCCCGCATGACGCGCGGTTGCGCTCGAACCAGCGCGCGGCCGCGACCACCTCTCCTTGCTGCTCGTAGGCCAGCGAAAGAATGAACCCGCATAAAAGAAATGCCCCCTCGGCCTGCCCCAGCGGGCGCTCGTCTGGCCGATAGCGATAGCAGTAGCCGTCTTGGGTGAGCTCGCGCTCGACTGCCCTCAGCGTAGCGATCGAGCGCGGGTCCTCGGGCGCGACCGCACCCCTGATCGCGGGTAGCAACAGGGCCGCGTCGATCCGGTCGTCGGTGGGGGAGCGCTGCCACCGCCCGCTCGGGTGAAGAGCCTGCGCGGAGGCCGTGGCGGTGATCTGGTCGGCGAGAGCGAGCCATTCGCGGCCCTTCTCGGGTCCTGGATGGTGCCGCGAGATCTGCCGCAGGCCCGCGGCGCAGATCAGGCGGCTGTGGGTGAAGTGGTCGGGATCAAGCTCCCAGATCCCGGCGTCTGGCTCACCCCAGCGGCTCGCGATCGCCTCGGCTGCGGTCTCAGCGGCGCGCCAGCCGTCGGCGTCGATGCGGTCGTGGTTGGCGGCCGCCGCGAGCAGCAGGAGCGCCTCGCCGAAGGCGTCCAGCTGAAACTGCTGATTGACCCAGTTGCCGATCGTGTCGCAGCCCCCGGGGTAGCCCGGCAGATCGAGCTGGAGCTCGTCGGGGACGCTGTCGCCTCTGGTCGTGTAGGCCGGCCGCAGCTCGGGGCCGTGGGCCAGCAGCTGCGCGGAAACGAATCTGACCGCGTCGTCCAGCAAGGAGTAGGCCCCAGAACGCGCCACCGCCTGACCCGCATAGGACTGATCGCGGATCCAGACAAAGCGGTAGTCGTAACTGCGACCCTCCGAGGCTCGCTCGGGAAGCGACGTCGTGGCAGCGGCGACCATTCCGCCGGCGGCGCTGGTCAGTCCCGAGAGCACCGCATAGGAGTGGCGGGCGTCGCGCGGCGCGATCGTGTCCTCGAACTCCGGGACCCGCTCGCGCCAGGCCACTTCGGTTCCCACCCAGGCGTGATCCGACTCGGGGACGGGTGTGTCCCCGGTCTGATCGAGCACCAGCACGAGGTCGTGGTGTTCGCCTGCGTCAAGCTTGACCTCGAGCTCCAGCACCGTTCCCCCCTGTTGACGGCGTGGCTTTGCCTTCTCGGCGCCAACCCAGCGGCCGCGGACATCGCCGCCATGGATGTTCCAGATTCCCTGGTCGGTTTTGCGGGCCGTCGCGCCGCGGCGACCGAAGTCAAACCGCAGATCGAGCAGCGCGTGCATCCGCGCCGGGCCCTTGACCGCAACGATGCGTCGGAGGATCACCGCGCGGTCGGGGCTGGAGGGCAGAGCGAGGGCATCGCGGCATTCCACGATCGTGTCGTCGTCCGAGAGCCAGCGGCCGCGCCAGATGAGGCCGGGATGCTCGTAGTAGCCGCCCCACACAAAGCGCTTGGTGGGAGTGACCGAGTAGACGCCGCCGCCTCCGATCAGCGACGCGAAGACGCCGTCTCCATCCCAGCCGGGAAAGCACAGCCAGCAGAGGTCTCCGCGCGGACCAACCAGCGCGCCACGTTCCCCGTCGGCCAGCAGGGCGTACTCCCGCAGCACATGCGGGACGCCTGCGTCGAGTCGTGAGCCGGCGCTCACTGCGCTGCCGCGCCCGTGCCCGCGCTCATTGCACCGCTGCCCGCTCGGAGGACGACGCCGCCCCATCCTCGGAGAATGCGTGGCCCGCCGTGATCTGCGCGGTGTTGCTTATCGACAGCTCCCGCCGGTCGCGGGCCGCGATCGCCCATACCCAGCGGCCCACGATGCCGAGGCGATTGCCCCAACCGACCAGGTAGGCGACGTGAACGAGCCCCCAAACGAGCACCCCGGGAAGGCCTCCGAACTTGACTCCGAACGCGTCCACGACCGCCTGGCGGTGACCAATCGCGGCCATCGTTCCCTTATCGAAATAGCGAAACGGCTTGCGTTTGCTGCGCCCCCGCAGGCGGGCCCGGATCGTTTGCGCGACGAAGCGGCCTTCCTGAAGCGCCGGTTGCGCCACTCCGGGAAGGTCGTCGAGCGAGATCATGTCGCCGATCGCGAACACCTCGGGACGGTTTGGCAGGGTGCAATCGGGGTGCACCTCCACGCGCCCGGCTCGGTCGACCTTCGCGCCACTTGCCTGCGCCAGCATCCGCGCGAGTGGAGAGGCCTCGACTCCGGCTGCCCAGACGATCGTCCTCGCGAGAATGCGAAAGCGCCGGCCGGACTTGTCCTGCGCCTCCACGCCCTCCCCATCGACGCCCGTGACCTCGGCGTCGGTGCGGATCTCAACCCCCATCTCCGCGAGGTCGCGGTGGGCGATCTCCTGAAGCCGTTGGGGGAAGGAGCCGAGCACCGTCGGTGCGGCATCGAGCAACACGATGCGCGCGTTTTGGGCGCTCATGGAGCCGTACACCCGCCCCAATAGGCGGCGCGACAGCTCCGCGATCTGGCCCGCGAGCTCGACCCCTGTGGGCCCGGCACCCACGATCACGAAGGTGAGCCATCGCTCACGGTCTGAGTCGTGCGGGGCCTCGGCGCCCAGCTCAAATGCACCCAGGATGCGCGCGCGCAGCAAGTGGGCGTCCGTCAGCGACTTGAGGCCGGGCGCAAACCGCTCCCACTCGTCGTGGCCGAAATAGGCGTGTGCCGAGCCCGCCGCCACGATCAAGAACTCATACGGGAGCGTCAGGCGCTCGCCGTCCGGCGTCACCGCATAGACCGTGCGGCGCTCCAGGTCAAACCCGGTGACCTCCGCGAGGCGGACCTGCAGATTGGTCTGGTCCGAGAAGATGCTCCGTAGCGGCGGCGCGATCTGCCCGTCGGACAGGATTCCAGTGGCGACCTGATAGAGCAGGGGCTGAAATAGGTGATGGTTGATGCGGTCGACGAGCGTTACGTCCACCTCCGCACCCGCCAGGGCTTTTGCCGCGGTCAGGCCGCCGAATCCCCCGCCGACTATCACCACCCGGGGACGGTTGGCGGTCCGCTCGAGCATTCAGCCGACCGGCTTTTCTGCGTGGCCGCCGAACTGCTTGCGCATCGCCGAGAGCACCTGATTGGCGAAGTGATCGAGATCGCGCGAGCCGAAGCGGGAGAAGAGCGCGCTCGAGAGCACCGGCGCCGGCACGCCCTCTTCGATCGCGGCGATTGCCGTCCAGCGCCCCTCGCCGGAATCCGAGACGCGGCCTGAGAAGTCCTTCAGATCGGGCGATTCGAACAGGGCCGTAGCGCTGAGGTCGAGCAGCCACGACGCGATCACGCTCCCGCGCCGCCACACCTCGGCGACCGAGGCGATGTCGATGTCATAGCGGTAGTACTCGGGGTGCTCCAGCGGCGCCGTCTCGGCATCCTCTTCACGCGTGACGCTGCCGGCGTCGGCGTTGCGAAGGATGTTGAGACCCTCGGCGTAGGCCGCCATGATGCCGTACTCGATCCCGTTGTGGACCATCTTCACGAAGTGTCCGGCGCCCGCAGGGCCGCAGTGGAGATAGCCGTACTCCGCTTGCGCGGCGTCTCCCTGGCGGCCTGGGGTCCGCTCCGCCGCCTCTACGCCCGGCGCGATCGCCTCGAACAACGGCGCAAGCCGCTGGACAGCTTCTTGGTCGCCGCCGATCATCAGGCAGAAGCCGCGCTCAAGTCCCCACACGCCGCCGCTGGTGCCGCAGTCGATGTAGTGGATTTGACGCTCGGAGAGCTCGTTCGCGCGGCGCATGTCGTCGCGGTAGTAAGTGTTGCCGCCGTCGATGATGGTGTCGTCGGAGTCCATGAGCGCGGCCAGGTCGTGCACGGTCTTCTCGGTCAGCTCGCCGGCCGGCACCATGACCCATGCGGCCCGTGGAACAGTGAGCTTCTGTATGAACTCCTCAAGCGATCCGGCTCCAGTGGCGCCCTCATCCACGAGCGCCTTCACCGCATCGGCGCTGACGTCGTAGACAACGCATTCGTGGCCTGCGCGCATCAATCGCCGGACCAGATTCGCGCCCATCCGTCCGAGTCCGACCATTCCAAGCTGCATCCCGAGCCTCCGTTCGCGTCGTCGCTGAGTGTGTGGAGAAGCTTACTTTTGAGGGCGTTGCCGGGCTTTCGCCAATACGGCGAGAGTCCATCGCATGCGATGATCCCTGGATGCCCGATTCCGACCGAGTGTCTGACGTAATGCAGGGTGAGGGGTACGCCGTCGGAAACATCGACGCAATGGGGGACGGCTACGGCTTCCGCAAGGTTCGCCGCGAGCTGGACGTCAGCGCCTTCGGCATCAACGTCCTCGTTATGCCGCCGGGCTCCGCCGGCCCTGCTCACTACCACGAGCGCCAGCAGGAGGTCTACTTCGTCCATCGCGGCGAGATCGAGATCGAGTTCGGCGATGGCTCGCATCACCTCCTCGGTCCGGGCAGCTTGGCCCGCGTGGACCCTTCCACGGTACGCCGCCTGCACGGCCGCGGATCAGAGGACGCTGTGCTGCTGATCGCGGGCGGCGCGGAGGGATACGTCGGCCGCGATGGGAAGCCGGCAGGCGCCGAGGCGGGGTCCTGAATGCGCATCTCGGCCAAGGCGGACTACGCAGTAAGAGCGGCGATCGAGCTGGCCACCAGCCCGGACGGTAAGCCGGTCAAGGCCGAGAGGGTCGCGACCGCCCAGGATATCCCGCTCAATTTCCTCGAGAACATTCTCGGCGAGATGCGCCACGCCGGGATCGTGCGCAGCCAGCGCGGCGCCGACGGCGGCTTCAGGCTGGCCAAGCCTGCGGAGCGCGTGACGATCGCTGACGTCATGCGGGCCGTGGAGGGTCCGCTGGCCACCGTTCGAGGAGGGCCGCCGGAAGAATCGAACTATCCCGGGTCGGCCGCCGAGCTACCGCGTGTCTGGATCGCGGTGCGAAAGAGCTTGCGCCAGGTGGTCGAGCAGGTGACGGTCGCCGACGTGGCCAAGGGTCAGCTGCCCAAAGCGATCGTGAAGCTGGCCGACGATCCCGAGGCCTGGGTTACGCGCTGAGGCGCTCAGGCGACGGCCTTTTCCCTAGCCGTGGCCGGTGCCTTGACGTAGACGGTGTCGCCTGTGCCCAGGTCGAGCTCGCCGGCCTGAGCGCGCGTCAGCTGCGCCCGGGCTTGGGACCCGTCCGGTAGCTCGATCTCGACGCGGACCTCGAACCCCAGGTGCACGATGCGAGTGATGACCGCCTCGATGTCCCCGTTGTTGCGCTGATGCGAGATCGTGAGATCGTGCGGACGCACCAGGTGGCCATCCAGGCGCACGGCCGGTCCCAGAAAGCCCATCACGAAATCGTTTACCGGCTTGTCATAGACCTCGCTCGGTGAGCCAACCTGCTCGATCCGCCCCTCGTGCATGACCGCGATCCTGTCGGAGACCTCCATCGCCTCCTCCTGGTCGTGGGTGACGAGAACGGTGGTCACCTGCTGCTCCTCGTGCAGCCGCCTCAGCCACAGCCGCAGCTCGGCGCGGACGTTTGCGTCCAGGGCGCCGAACGGCTCGTCGAGGAGCAGCACTCGGGGGTCGACGGCGAGGGCGCGGGCAAGCGCCATCCTCTGGCGCTGGCCCCCGGACAGCTGCGCGGGGCGCTGACCTGACCACGCGGTCAGTCCGACGAGCGCAAGGAGTTCGTCTACCTTGGCTTTGATCTCTGCCTTGGGCCGCTTGCGAATGCGCAAGCCGAAGGCCACGTTCTCGCGCACGCTCATGTGATTGAAAGGGGCGTAGTGCTGAAAAACGAAGCCGATCCCGCGGTCCTGGGGGCGGGCTCGGGTGACATCTCCCCCGTCGAGCTGCACGGATCCGGTGTCCGGCGCTTCCAGGCCCGCGATGATGCGCAGAAGCGTCGACTTTCCCGACCCGCTCGGGCCGAGGAGCGCCGTAAGCGAGCCCTCGGCCACTTCCATTGAGACATCGGCGAGGGCGACGAAGTCGCCGAAGCGCTTCCCCACGTCAAGGATGTCAATCCTCATCGCACCTGCTCCCTTCGTTGTCCAAGCAGTGTCATCAGCAAAAGAACCGCCAGCGAGATAACGATCAGCTCCGTCGCGGCCGCGTAGGCGCCGCTCACCGCCTCCGGCCCGATCTGCGAGTCGCGCTGGTAGACCAGCAGCGGCAGGGTCAGCGTCGACCCCGCCACGTTCGAGGAGACGACGAGCACCGCCCCGATCTCGCCCAGAGCCCGGGCACTCGTCAGGACCACTCCGTACGCCACGCCCCACCGGATCGACGGCATCGTCACCCGGCGAAAGGTCTGCCACCAGGAGGCCCCGAGCGTCGCCGCCGCCTCCTCCTGCTCTTCACCGGCCTCGCGCAGAACCGGGGCGACTTCGCGCACAACAAACGGCAGCGAGACGAACACCGTCGCGATCACCATTCCGGCCGGCGCGTAGATGATCCGGATCCCGTGGTTGATAAACCAGTTGCCGAACCAGCCGCTCTCGCCGTACACGAGGATTAGGGCCAGCCCCACGATGATCGGCGACACCACGAAGGGCAGATCGATCAGAGCGTCGAGAATCGCTCGCCCGCGCACGCGTCCACGCACCAGGACGTGCGCGCAGATGATGCCGAAGATCGTGTTCAGCGGCACGGCAATCGCGGCGATCAGGAGCGTCAGCGAAAGCGCGCTGATCGCCGCGGGGGTGGTCATCCACCCCCAGGCCTCGCTGAAGCCGTGCTGGAAGGTGCGGTAGAAGACCAGCCCCAGCGGAACCAGCAGCAAGACGGCCAGATACAGCACCGCGACGGTTCGCAGCGAGAGCCTGGCCGGGGTGCTAATGCGCATGCCGGTTCCCCAGTACTCGGAGCAGAACGAGGATGATCAGCGAGATCAGGAGCAGGACGACCGATAGCGACGCCGCCGCCTGGGGAGCGTCGCTCTCGATATCGGCAAAGATCACGATGCTCGCGATCTGGACCTTGCCGGCGAGCAGCACGATCGCGCCGAACTCGCCCACCCCCCGCGCGAAGGACAGCGCGGCCCCGGAGACGATCGACTGGCGTATCGAGGGAAATACGATCCGCCTGAACGTTGTCCAGTTGGAAGCGCCCAGGGAGGCGGCACACTCCTCGGCCTCGGGATTCAGGTCGATCAGAACGGGCTGAACCGACCGCACGACGAACGGCAGGGTCACGAACATCAGCGCGAGCAGGACGCCTGCCCGCGTGTATGCGAGGCTCAACCCAAAGGGACTGTCGGGACCGTAGAGCGCGACCAGCGTGAGCCCCGCCACGATTGTCGGCAGGGCGAACGGCAAATCGATCAGGGCGTTCACGAAGCGCTGTCCGGGGAACCGATCGCGAACCAATACCCACGCAACCAAAGTGCCCATGACCGCGCTGATCGCGGCGACCACGAGCGAGGCTCCGAGCGTGACGCCCAGAGCGTTCAACGCGACGCTGTTGGTGATCGCGTCGAAGAACGTGCTGGGGCCCTGAGCGAAGGCCTTGACCACGACCGCCGCCAGCGGAATCAAGACGAAGATGCTCAGGTAGATCATCGAGATCCCGAGCCCCAGGGTCCCGCGAGGCGCGCGAGCGAGCGCCCGCCTTCGGGCGGGCGCTCGCTCTGCGGCGTAAGGGGTGGCGGTAGTCAGCCTGAGTCCCTAGCTCGATGCGGTTGGGAACCCAGCTGCCGCCTGGATCTTGGTAATCAGCCCCGACGAGGGATCGAAGAACTTCGTCTTGACCTTCGTCCACCCCCCGAGCGAGTCCATCGTGAACAGGTCCGGAGGCGTCGGGAACTTGCTCTTGTACTTGTTCAGGACCGAGGACACCACGGGGCGATAGCCCTTTTGGGCCCAGATGTTCTGAGCCGCCGGAGTCCACAGCCAGTTCAGAAACGCCTGTGCCTGCTTGATGTGCGAGCTCTTCTTGACGACCGCGTCCGGCGTCTGGATGAGGATCGTCTGCTTGGGGATGACGTACTGGACGTTCTCGCCCGCCTTCTCGGCCGAGATGGCCTCGTTCTCGTAGGAGAGCAGGACGTCTCCCTTGCCCCCGGTGAAGGTAGACATCGCGGTACTTCCGCTGGGATCCTCGACGCTGACGTGCTTTGTCAGAAGCGTCTTGACGTAGGCGAGTGCCTCAGAGGGGCTCTTGCCTTGCTTTAGCTGAGCGCCGTAGGCGGCCATGATGTTCCACTGGGCGCTGCCCGATGTCGAGGGGTTGGGCGTCACGACGCTGACCCCCGGCTTGATCAGGTCATTCCAGGTCGTGATGTGCTTGGGGTTTCCCTTGCGCACGACGAATACGACGACAGAGTTGGCCACGATCCCCTTGTATGTGTTGGCATCCCAATTCGACGAAACGAGCCCGCCCTTCACGAGCCGGCTGACGTCGGGCTCGGTCGAGAACGCGACCACGTCCGCCGGCTGTCCCGCAAGCACCGCCTTGCTCTGGGAGCCGGAGGGGCCGTAGGAAGCGGAGAACGAGATTCCCTTGCCCTGGGACGTCTTGGCGTAAGCCGCGGTCAAGGCGTCATAGGCATGCTTGGGGGTCGAGTAGGCGACAAGCGCCAACTGGGCCTTTGACCCTGATGAAGAACTCGATGCGCTGGCGCTGTCAGACGACCCGCCGCAAGCTGCGAGGCCGCCCGAAGCAGCCAGGGCGCCGCACAGTGCAAGGGCGCTCCACATCTTCGCCCCGATCCGTCGTTTCATAAGCCCCTCCAGATTCCGGACTCAATTGATTGAGTAGGTGAACAGCGGCAGAGTAGCAGTAAGTTCACTGGAAAAGTCAAACTAGTCGAATTGGTCGATTTAGTTGCAAGGCGGGTTGCTGCGATACCACTCGGCGCGTCGGCTTTTGCGGGAGTGGTCAGCCCGCGACGGCGGCGGCGCGCAGCTCTTGCTCGGAGGACTGAGATACGCGCTGAAGCTCGCCTTCCGCCGTGAGCCAATAGGCGCCGGTGCGCCGCAGCGGCGGCGAGTATGCGTGGAGCGTGACCGCAGGCGTGGCGCCGGCGTGCAGGACCCGATGGATCGCGCTCGGCGGCACGTAGAAGGCGGCGCCCGAGGGCAGCACCCGGGAGATCGGGGGGCCCGCCAGGCGCAACCGTTGCTCTCTGATTTGTCCCTCGAGCACGAGGATCGCGGCCGCGGCGGTGTCGTGGTCATGCCACCCCGTGTCGTGCTGCTCATCCCAGCAGATCAGCCACGCGTTGACGTGGCGATCGGCCCACACCTGCTCGAAGCTGCGACCCTCGCGGGATCGCCTCACGAGGTGCTCCCACCGCGTCTGCCTGCCGGCGAGGGCACGCACGAAGGTCTGAAGCTCGTCGCGGGCCAGGGTCATGTGACCAGGACCCTCCCCGCGATCAGCTCGCCGGCCTGAGCCTTCAGGACCGGGTCGCGGCCCGTCAACGTCGGCTCGACCACGGGCCGGTCCGACCCGTAGACGAGCTGCCGCTCCCCGACCAGGCGCGCCATCGTGTCGACGGCGGCGGGGCCATAGCTCGAGGTCTCATAGAAGGTGAGCGGATCGCTTAGATCGAGCGAGGGGCCGTGCCTCGCCGACAGGCGCTCGGCCTGCAACGGAGCGCAGCCGGCGAGCATCGCGTAGACCACGATCAGATCCGGGTGGTCACGCCGACCGACGCAGGCAAAAGTAAGCCATGCCGCCTGCATCTGCGCGACATAGCTGGTCAAGGCTCCCCACCACGGCGGCTCCGAGAACGAGGTCGCGGCAGACCAGTTGCCAGGTGCCGGGCCCGGATGTATGAAAAGTGGGGCCCCGCGGGCCGCGACCCGCTGGAGCAGCGGAGAGGCGAGCTCCAAGCGCTCACGCCCCACCAGCGCCCCAGCGGGCACCGAGACCCCCACACAGCCCCAATCAAGCACGGCGTCGACGTCAGATATCTCCGGTTCATCGAGCGCCACCGGCCCCCATGCCGCAAAGTCGTCGGAGAGGGCGTCCACGGCCTCGAGGTGAGCCTCGAGGAGCCCGAGCGCCTCGGGACGCGGAAGCGCTTCGATCCCCAGAGGGCTCGAGATCGCTGCAACCGCGCGATCAAGGCCGTCGCTTCGCTCCACCCGGGCCTGGACGCGGGCCGCCTCGGCTGCCGTTGCGATCGCGTAGGGGAGCTCGCCCGCGGCATGAATCGTGGTAACGCCGTCCAGACGGCGCGCGAACGGAAGGCTGCGCCGGCGTTCGAGCCGATCCAGCAGCGGCTGCGTGTAGAGGTGTTGGTGAAGGTCGACGCGCACGGTCGCAGCATACTACAGTGAATCAATTGACTTTGTGTAGTAAATGCTTCTGACCCGTGACCGGTCTCTGCATGCGGCCGTCTGCGCGGTGTTACGGAGATCGGACCTGTGCCAGCTACGATGCGATCGGTGACGGCCGAACGGGGGATGGATCGGGAGCAGCTTCGCGCGGCGCAGGGACCGCTCAAGGAGCGCTACCGACAAGCGCCCGAGACGGCGCTCGTCACGTTGAGCGCCAATGGATCGCTGGACGATCAGGAGGTCGCGTGCTCGGTGCAGACCGGCCGGGCGCTCGTGCGGGCTGGATTGCATCCGGCGACGGGAGGTTCGGGGACGCTCGCCTGCTCCGGGGACATGCTGCTTGAGGCGCTGGTCGCCTGTGCCGGCGTGACGCTGCGATCCGTGGCGACGTCGCTTGAGATCCCGGCGATGGGAACGGTGCACGCGGAAGGCGACCTCGACTTCCGCGGCACGCTTGGAGTGGCGAGCGACGACGAGGCACCGGTCGGCTTTCGCGCAATTCGGCTTACGTTCGTGCTGGAGAGCGAGGCGACGGACGAGGAGTTGGAGACGCTGATGAAGCTCACCGAGCGCTACTGCGTCGTCTTTCAAACGCTCGCCGGCGGGGTTCCGGTCACGTGTCAACTCCGGGCATCTGGCGCGCCGAGTTGAACCTGGGGCGCCGACGCATCGGGCGCGACGAACGCCAGTAGCCGCCGCCCTTCCTCTTGCACCGCCCGGCGATCGGCAGCGCTCAGGGCTCTGAACGGCTCGATCGCGAGGACGGCGCCGTCAAGCCGCCAGCTGCCGGCGACGAAACCGTCGACCAGGAAGGTCCGCATTAGCCGGTCGGCGAAGACGCGACCGCGATCTTCGGGGGCGATGATCCTCGCGCGGTCGGCGTGGGCCAGAATCGCGTTGTCAAAGGGCGCGAGGAAGCGGACGGGGACAGGGGCCTCGGGGTCGGGCAGCGGACCATCGGGTAGGTCGAACAGCTCCCGTCCCTGCTCGTCTTCAAAGCTCGCAAGCCGCCCGCGGAGCGCGTCGATGACCACGCGAAGCTGGGTCAGCCCCGACCACGCCTGGATGTCTTGGATGGTTGCCGGCCCAAACGCAGCGAGGTATCTGAGGGTCAGGTGTTGCAGGGAGACTTCCGACAGGGGAGCCGGCCCGAGCCACTCTCGGTCCGTCGTCCAGCGAGCCTGGCCGCCGCGGCGCCAGAGCCCACGGGGCGGTACCTGTAAGAGCGGCTCGAGGTAACTCACGGCGTAGGCCAGTGAGGTCGGATCGGCCGAGAACTTTTCGGCCAGGAGCGGACCAAGCTCGGCTCGGGTCCGCGGGCGCTCCGCCAGGAGCTTGCGCCCAAGCGCGAGCACCTCTTCCAGGTCGATCTCCGTGAGCACCCGGCCGAACGGGCTCGAGTTCAAGCCGCGCGCGAGTACCGGCGTGATGAGAGGCCGCAGCGCCCTCCAGTCACGCGCAGTGACGAGGTGCAGCGTCGCTCGAAACAGCGAACCACGGACCGCGCCCCGAGTCTCGAGCAGTTGCGAGAGCTCTTTTGGTTCGAAGCCCTCCAAGCGCGACCACAGCCCCACGTAAGGCGCCTGCGGTTCCTGCGCCTGCATGCCGACGAGCGCCTCGAGCGCCTCGCCTACGGGCAGCCGCCGGCGCCCGACCAGCATCTGGCGCGCCAGCAGGGCACGGTTCAGGGCACGGCGATCCAACACAGTGCGCGGACCGCGCCGGGCTTTACGGTTGGTGTGGCGGTTCATACCGTGGTCGCGGATTGGGTTCCGTCCGCAGGTGGATGTTGGCGCCCCGGCGGCTAGGTACGGGCGCCCGCCCTAGATGGCCAAGCCATTGGGGGATGGTTACGAAGCGGTTTTGGGGCTCGACCGAAGCGGCCGAGGCGATGTCTGCGCACGTAGATTGGGCGGTCAAGGCATGGAACGCGAAGGCGGTCTTCTGTCCCGGCAGTTCCCGGTTCGGGTCGTGCTTCTCGCGGCCGCCCTCGCCGTCCTCGTGATCGCGCCCGGATGTGGAACCGATGGCGATCCCCCGTCGAGGACAAGCCACGGCACGGGCGGACTCGCTGCACCGTCATCAGCCCGCCGGCCGCCGCTGATCGCGGTAACCGTGCGCCGGGGAGCTCGCCCCCGTCCGATCCCAAGGTCGTTCCTGGGGCTCTCGACGGAGTATTGGACCCTGTACCTCGACGAGCGCCACACGGCGCTCTGGGGACGTGTGCTATCGCTGCTGCACGTACGCGGGGACGGGCCGCTCGTTCTACGCATCGGCGGTGATTCAGCTGATCACGCCATCTATGAGCCTCCCACGCTCCGCCGGGCGCGCTGGGCATTTCCCCTCACCTCCCGCTTCGCCAGCCGCACCGCAAGAATCGTTCGCGCTCTGCATCTCCGCGTGATCTTCGACCTGAATCTGCTCACGGCCTCTCCAACGTCCGCTGCGGCCTGGGTCACCGAAACTCGAAGGGTGTTCCCTCCCGGCAGCATCATCGGATACGAGGTCGGCAACGAGCCAGATCTGTACAGCCACGCCTACTGGGTGCGATCGACGGAACCCGGCAGCTTCGCGCCCTTGCTCCCGGGGGCGGCCACTCCGACCACGTATGCCGCCGATTACGACGCCGTAGCTCAAGCCATTCGGCGCGCGGATCCGAGAGCTGCGCTGCTGGGCCCGGCCGTTTCAAACCCCGCCAGCGCCCTCGGTTGGATCCGGACGCTGCTGGCCAGACCTCATCCCGGCCTCAGCGAAATAACCGCACATCGGTATCCCTACTCCGGCTGCGCGCTGCCTGAGTCGTCGCGCCATCCGACAATCGGCGAGATCCTCAGCGAGCAGGCATCAGCGGGGATGGCCCAGAGCGTGCGGCCCATGGTCGCGCTTGCACGCCACGCTGGGCTATCGGCTCGCCTGACCGAGTTCAACTCGGTGACCTGCGGGGGCCTGCGCGGCGTGAGCAACACGTTTGCCACGGCGCTATGGGCACCCGATGCGATCTTCGAGCTCATACGCGCAGGCCTCAACGCGGCCAACCTGCACGTCCGCGTCCGTGCGATCAACGCCCCGTTCACATTCGGCGCCCGCGGGCTCCTGGCCCGTCCTCTGCTGTACGGGTTGATCCTCTTCACGCGCACCCTCGGGCCGCACGCGCAACTGATGCCCGTCCAGGTTCACTGCCCGCGGTCGCTGCATCTAAAGGCCTGGGCCGTCAAGGTCGCCCGCCACAAGCTGCATGTGCTGCTGATCGACAAAGGCCCTCGAGCGGCCGTCCTGAGCCTGGACGTTCCCGCAACCAAGCCGGCGCAGGTCCAGCACCTGCTGGCTCCGTCAGCGCGCTCCAGCTCCGGGGTGACCCTGGCCGGACAGACTCTGGGCCAAAACGGCAGGTGGAGCGGTCCGCGAGACATCGAGCGGGTCACATCCCAGGCGGACCACTACTCGGTCACCCTGTCGCCGTACAGCGCCGCGCTTTTCTCCGTGGCTGAGCAGAGTCGACGCGGCTCGTGACGCCGTCGGTCAATGTTTGACATCTCGCTTTAGACCAAGTAGAAGTCCTTTGGGCGAGGATTCGCCAAGGGGCCTTAGCGAACATGAATAAGAGGGGCTGGACGTGGCCGAAAAGCTGCACGTGGCCGAAGGGTTGGGGCGTGGTCGACCGTCGATCGCGTTGCGATTGCTGATTGCGCTGGCGGCGGCGTTGATCGTCGGGTGCTTCACCGCATCCGGCGCACAGGCCGACTGCACTCCGTTCACGCCGGACTATCCGCTGGTGTCGAAGACCTGCAAGGCCACCACGATCCACACGGCGAACCGCCCGTTCGACATTCCGATCGATTCGATCATGATCCACGACACGGAGGGTTCGTGGCAGAGCGCCATAGATGTGTTCACCGGGCAGACGGTGTCAGCGGCGCACTACCTCGTATCCGGTCAGGTCGACTCATCCGACCCCGAGGTGACGCAGTTCGCGAACGACAAGGACTGGGTCCAATCGGTGAACAACTGGTGGTTCAACGAGACCTCGATCGGGATCGAGCACGTCGGCTTTGCGGTCGCGCCTGCGGGCTATTTCACTCAGCAGCTGTACGAGCGCTCGGCCAGTCTCACCGGGTGGGTCGCATGGAAGTACCACATCCCTGTGGACCGCGCCCACATCCTCGGGCACGACAACATCCCGGCCTCCATCGACACCCCGCACGTACAGCACTGGGATCCCGGACCGTCATGGGATTGGCCGTACTACATGACCCTGGTTCGTGCCGCGTACGAGCGTTGGTCCCACCACGCGTCGCTGCCCAAACCAGAAATCCCGTCGAAATTCAGGAAGCCCAGCCCGAACATCCGGGAGATCTCGGTGGGCGACAACGTTGCTTCGGGCCGTGACTGGTTCCTGTGGACGTCGGGGCAGCAGAACAACTATGCAAATGTCTACGAGGATAAGAATGGCCGGCCCGCGCCAGACACCCTGGTCAGGGGCGCCAGCTACCCCTCGACGTACGTAGTGGCGCCGAAGGTCGGCGATCCCCCGCAATACAACCAGCGCGACTTCTCCTGCGACAACTTCCCCTGGGTCATCGTGCCCAACGGATCGCCCGTCATCTCGGAGGTCTCGGCAAGCGATCTCCGCGCAAAGGCGGCATGGGGAGACGAGTTCGCACTACACGGCAAAAAGTACGTCGACGGCATCCTCTACGACAAGATCGACTTCAACGGTACCCCCGGCTGGGTACGCGATTCCGATACAAGCGACGGCTGGGGAGCGCTGATCCGATTCCGCGGCGGCACTCATCCCACGACGCTGTACAGCGGTCCGGACCGGAGCCCCACCTATCTGGACAAGCAAATAGACACCCAGATCTGTCCCGACAGGTTGTATGGATTCAGCAGAGCCGGGCAGACCTACGTGTCGCAGGTCCGACGCGTCGAGAATGGCGAGACCTGGTACCAGATCTACTACAACCACAGGGTCGCTTGGGTGCCGGCCGACGAGGTGAAGGTGGCCGCGCCGTAGTCGGCATTACGGGGTTTCGCGTAGATGTAGGCTGAGCGGGCGCATTATCACGTTCGCACAAGCCTCCGGTTTACCCGACGCCCGCTACGCGGCGGTCTACTTCGGATCGGCCGCCCGTCGACGGTTGTAGAGACGCACGGCCCAGAGGTAGCTAACTGCTGTGATGCCGAGGCTCCACGCGATGGCGGCGATCACGTGGGTGCCGGTGGGTGTGCCTGTGAGCAGGCCGCGCACGGTCTGAGTCACCGGGGTGTAAGGCTGATATTCGGCGAACTGGCGCAGCCCGCCCGGCATCGTGCTGGTCGGGACGAAACCGCTCGAGAGCAGGGGCAGCAGGGTGAGAAACATTGGGGTGTTGCTCGCCGTCTCGACGCTCTTGGCGGCCAGGCCGAGCGCGGCGGAAAGCGAAATGAGCGCGAGGCTGAACAGCACCAGCACCCCAAAGGCGCCCAGCCAGCCGAGCGGCCCCGCGGTGGGGCGGTACCCGATCGCCAGGGCGAGCCCGAGCACAATCGCGAGCCCGATCACCGTCTGGATCAGGCTTCCGAGTATGTGGCCGGTTAGCACGGCGCCGCGGGCGATAGCCATCGTGCGAAACCGGTCGATGATGCCCTCGGTCATGTCCGTCGCGACCGACAGCGCGGTGCCGAGCGCGGCTGAGGCCACGGTCAGAATCAGGATGCCGGGCACGACGTATGTGATGTAGGCGGTGCGGTCACCGTGCACGGCGTGATGCGTGCCGAGGCCGGCGCCCAGCTGGCCCCCGAAGACGTAGACGAACAGGAGCAAGAACACGATCGGCATGGCGACCAGCATCACGGTCACCGACGGATAGCGCAGCTGGTGCTTGAGGTTGCGGCGCAGCATCGTCGCCGAGTCTGTGACGGTGTAGGCGAGGGCGCTCATCGCACAAGTACCTCCTCGGACGTGGGCTGGACATTCGAGCGGCCGGTGACCGCAAAGAACACGTCGTCAAGGTCGGGGGTGTGGATCGAGAGGTCCTCGACCTCCACGCTGGCGTCGTCCAACTGCTCCAGCAGTTCACGCAGCGAAGCGAGGGTGCCGTCGCCCGGCACCTGCAGGGCGAGCTTGCCGTTCTGGGGCGGAGCAACGTCGAGCAGCGCGGCGGCCCGCTGCAGTTCGAGCGGGTCGGAAAACTGGAGGCTGACGTGTCCTCCGGGGATGCGGCGCTTGAGCTCGGCGGGCGTGCCTTCGGCGACGATACGGCCGTCGTCGAGCACCGCAATCCGGTCGGCCAGCCGGTCGGCCTCGTCGAGGTATTGAGTGGTGAGGAAGATCGTGACCCCGTCGGCGATCAGCTCGTCGATGATCCGCCACATCGTGCGACGGCTGCGCGGATCCAGTCCCGTGGTCGGCTCGTCTAGGAAGATCAGCCGCGGATTGCCGACGAGGGTCATCGCCAAATCCAGACGGCGTCGCATTCCGCCGGAGTAGGTCGCGAGCGCCTTGTCCGCCGCCTCGCTGAGGTCGAAGCGCTCGAGCAGCTCGGTCACACGCCGCGATCCGGCCCGCCTCCCGAGATGACGCAGGTCGGCCATCAGACGGAGGTTCTCGGCGCCGGTTAGCAGGTTGTCCACCGCGGAGAACTGGCCGGTGACGCCGATCGCCGCGCGCACCCCGGCTGCGTCGGCTCGCACATCGTGGCCGGCGACGCGGATTTCCCCGGCATCGGCCGGAATCAGAGTCGACAGGATGCGCACCATCGTGGTCTTGCCGGCGCCGTTGGGGCCCAGCAGCGAAAAGATCGTGCCCTCCGCGACGCTGAGGTCCACTTGGTCGAGCACCCGATGCTCGCCAAACGACTTGCCGACTCCCCGGGCAACGATCGCGGCTGTGGTCGAACCAGTGATCATCCTTTGTCCTCCTCTCGGGGTGCGTGAGTTGGATGGGCCGCGATCTGACCGCTGTCGCGGAGCGCCTGACGTCGCTCGTTCCACTCCTGCTCAAGTTGCGGCAGACGCTCGACGAGGAAATCGGCGAACGCGGCAAACTCCAGCAGCACGGCTCGCCGCTCGATCGGGGCATCGGCTAGGACCTCCAGGCCCTCGCGGGCGAGCTCGCCCTGCTCCTCGTACTCAGAGACGTCGAACCCGTACGCACGTCGCGAGGTTCGATCGATGGAAACCCGATCCATACGCTCCCCGGCGGCACGCGACCGGCGGACCAATCCCAGGTTCTCCAAAGCGCTGACAGCGCCGGCGATCGCGCTGCGGCTGGCCAAGAGCGCCTCCGCCAACTCAGCGATGCTCTGCTCCGGAGGCCAGCACACCATCAAGTAGCCCAGGAGCCGGCCCACCATGGGCGCCATCCCGTAGCGACGTGAATACAGACGGCCCGCATGATCGGCGAATGTGATCTCAGCATCAGACGGCATGGTTCGCGAGTATACACGAAATAAGCGAGATGACACAAATTTGTGTTATCTCATGCACATATGAGGATCGGGCGCGCACCTCTGCGCACCGGGAGAATTTGCCCGGCCTTTCGTCCTGCGGCTCAGGCCCCCGTCATCCCCATCCGGCTCGCTCAGGGCCCGGTCACCGTGACCTGCGCCCACCCGGTGGCGTGGCTGCCGACTATGGCGGTGGCCGTGATTCGAGTCGGCCCGGCGGGTCTCGGGACGGTGACCTTGAAGCCACCATCCGCTCCCGCCACGGTGGTGTCAACGCTCATCGAATCTGCCGGCGAACCTGGCTGCCCGGCCCCGACTACCACCGTCGCCCCGGGAGCCGTCCTCCCTCTGACCACGGTCCGCGTGCTTGCGGCGCGCGTACCAGGCGCGGGCGTGATTATTGTGAGCGGCTCCACGGACGGCGCGCCGCCTGATCTGAGGTAGCGCGCGCGTGTAATAGAGGGCTGGTCGAGGACGGTCCGAGTGGCCAGATCGCGCACCAGACGGAGATATTGAGCCTGGCCCCAGACCAACGGGGCGGCGGAGCCGGCCGCCTTGCCGTTGGTGAACCCGATCGAGGCAGTTTTGGGGTCGGCGCCGTAGGGCGAGGCGGGGGTGTTGGGGTCTTCCCACACCTGCTCGGGTACGTATCCAAGGCCCGATGTCATACGTTGCAGGCTGACGGCCAGCGCAGAAGCGGTGCCGTAGTGGCCGGTCTGGAGCTCCTGTTCAGCACGTTCGCCGTCGAGCAGCGGCCACAGATGACCCGAGCCCACTGCGTTGGTAAACCAGGGCTTCCCAGTGGGCGCGCAGTCGGTGGGGTCAGGCTTATAGCAGTCGCCGTAACCATCGGTGCTGCCGCTGGCCTTGATGCCATAGCGATGCCAGCCTGGCCCGGATCCGGTCCGGCGCTCAAGCACCGAGTCGACTACCCGCAGCGAGGCCAGGACGTCGGGGTCACGTGCAGAGAGCTCGCCCAGTCGGGTGAGCTCAAGGAAGCCGGCATCGATCACGGAGCGCTGATCCACGTTGTTGCGTGAACCGTTGCCTAGGTCGTAGGTCTCGGCGGTGTTGGGGCGGCCCTTCGGTGAAAGGCGGATGAAGTACCGCGGCGCGTACGGGCCAGTTGTGGTGACAGTCCACTTCTTGACGTGGCGCTGGAAGTCGTCGGCGGTGGCGAGATAGAGCTTGGCGCGAGCCGTGTCGCCGACAGCGCGGGCCAGATGAGCGGCCGCGACTAGGCCGGCGATCTCAGCCGCGATCGTGGAGGGTGAGTAACCGGGATGCTCCTCCCACCGCTCGACGCCGTAGTTGGGACCGTGGTTGACGATGAAATCCGCGTCGGGCCGGAGATGCGCGCGATAGAAAGCCACATCACCGCCCATCCCCGCTTGCCAAGCCATCAGCAGCGGATAGGAGTCCTCATCGATCTCCGACAGGCCGAACGTGTCCGGCGCGACCGAGCCGTTGAGCTCGGAGTCGCGTGGAAAGCTGCCGTTGCGCCGCTGGACGCGATCGAACAGGAACCGCACCATGGCGCGCGCACTTGCCCGGTCCCCATCAGCCAACAAGCCCGTGAAGGTCTCGTAACTGTCGCGAGCGAAGACTTCGCGATAAGTCCAGCCGGCGTGAGTCGTATCGGCGGGAACGGATTGCCCCCACGGGTCGGTCGGCGACGCGACGAACGCGCCCACGTTGGTCTTGTCCTCAGCCGCCTTGATCACGTTGGCGGACAGCCAGTATGTGCGCTGCAAGGCGGCGACCTGGGCGGCTGAGAGCCCCGCCAAATGCTTAGGCGGCCCGATCAGAGCCCCGTCGTAATGGCGCCAGCCGGCCACATAGCGCGACAGCATCCGGTCGAACGACTCGCGCGCGCTGCGCTGGGCGGTGTCGATCGCGCGCTGTGCGGTCTGCGCGAAACCGAGCGCGAGCGTGAACGGCCGGCCGGGCCGTACAGCGACGCGCGCGGTCTGCACCACGTTGCCGTTCTCGGCGGAGCGATAGTCGTGCACGAGACGGTGATAGGTGTCGAGTTGCCCAAGCCCGTCGCTCGACGTGCCCACAAACCCGCTCGATTCGCTCAGGAACGGCCGGTTTGCCACCAGAGCTCCAACGACCCGAGCCGAGAACGGCCCCTTGGGCGTCTTCGTGTCTGAGGACACCAGCGCCGTGGTGGCGGGGTCGATGGTGGCGTTATTCGGGCCGCCGTTCTTGGCGCCGCCGCCCCCGGTGTTGTCGATCGTCGCGTTGTAACGCACATAAACCTTGAGGTCCCGGATCGACCTCCCATCAGATCCGGACAGAGGCTCAAGCCGGGTGCGGACAACGACGCTGTCGCGCGCCGGGTCGGTGATGTAGTCGCTCACGAGCCGAAACCGATGCGCGCGGTCGGTGCTGGTTATCCGACATACCATGCCGCCGCGGTCAGGCGAGCTGACCGTATACGTCATGTTGCGCTGCTGCAGCGCTGTAAAGGTCCTCCCGTCAGTGACCAGATACTGCACGGTCTTGACATTGGTGTTCTCGAGCGTCGGACTGAATACGTCCGAGAGCACGCCGTCGGCGACCGTGAACCAGACCTTCGAAGCACTGTCGCGCGCGGTGCCGAAGCAGTCCTTGCGAGCCTCGTCGAGGTAGGACTGCGCCCCGGGTCCTCCCGGAGCCTTACCGGAGGGATGGCTGCCGCCGGCCCGAGGCTTTGCGCCCGCAGCACCTCCGGGACTCCAGACCCCGAGCGCTGCGACGACGACCATCGCACCCAGAGCTGCAAACGGCCACCTCGCCTTGCTGGACAGCCGTGTGGATGCGCCGGACATAGTCCCCTCCTCGAAAGCCGTGAGCTACAAGTAGCGCCACGCAGCTACCCACCCGATTTGCGCCAAAACCTGTCCCCCAATTCGGTGCGCCGGGCGATCAGGTGGCGACCGGTGCGGTGCGTTGCGACGAGGCCGGCGTCGCGCAGGATCGCGATCTGCTGTGAGACCGCGCTTGGGGTCACGCCGATGGCCCGCGCGAGGTCGCCGCCGGTGCGCGGCGCCTCCAGGGCTTGCAGAATCGCTGCGCGGGTGGGACCGACCAGTTTCCTGAGCGCGGCGGGCGCGGGCTCCCGGGTCGGCTCCCATGCGGTCGCGGTGCCGCGCGCGGGGTAGATGAGGGTTGGCTGCCACGGCGGGTCGGTAACGACATAGATCCCCGGCCAGGCGAACACTGAGGGGACGAGCAGCAGCCCCCGGTGGTCGAGCGCGACCGGCGCGTCGTAGGAGATCGCCAGCTCGAGCCGCCCGCCCTGGTGCCAGCGCACGGAGGGGTGCAGATCGCTGAACAGAGCCCGCGTGCCGCCCTCGGACAGGCGGTGAGCGCGATGGGAGATGTCCGCCTGCAGCAGGGCCCGGATCCGGGGCCAGTGATCGTCAAGGGCTACCTCGAACCACTGTCGCAGCTGGGCGACGACCGTCTGCAGGCCAGCCGCCGGGTTGGCGAGCAGCACCTCCACCACCGGCGGCGGTTGAGTTCTGAACAGCTCCGCGACCTCGGCGTGGACGCGATCGGGTGGGGTCGCGGCGACGCGCGCCAGGTCGGCGTCCAGGTCGGGCAGCGGGCTGTCGGGCGGCGGGGAGATGAAGTCGGGCGCGTAGCCGTTGGCGGGCACGAGCGCGCGGAGCAGAGCGAGGTCGAGCCGGGCGGCGCGCCCGGCGACGTCGCGATACCACGGCAGGTGCATCGTGTGTGCGGTGGGGTCGTCGAGCACGCGCAGGCTTGCCACGGTCTCCTGCAGCGCGGAGCAGGCGAAACGGGTCGCAGCGAGTTCGTCGGGGCCCAGGTCGAGACGGAGCATTGTTTAGCCCAGACTTAATCGTATGCGAGCAAGGCCGCCCCGGCCGATCCTGGGGCGATGCGCCGCTATCTCGCCCTCGCGTACATTCCCGGCGGCCCGCGGCTGCTCGCGGGCTCGCTGCTCGTGGCGCCCGGCCAAGCGGCCGTCGACCTCGTCATCCTGCTCGCGCTGCATCACAGCAGCGGCTCGTTCGGCCTCGGCGGCGTGGCGGTCGCAGCGGGCACGCTCGCCTTCTCGATTTCGACGATCGTCCAGGGGCGGCTAGTTGATCGCGTCGGAATCCGCCGGGTGCTCATGCCGGCAGCGCTCGCATTGACCGTGGCGACGGCGGCGCTGGCGACCGCCGTCGCCCTCGGCGGCCCGCCCGCGCTGCTCATCGGCCTCACCGCGTTGCTCGGCCTTAGCCAGCCCGCAACCGGACCGGCCGCACGCGCGGCGTGGAGCTCGGCTGCACCCGACGCCGACACCCGAACCACCGCGTTTAGCTATTGCTCGGTGACCCAGGACATCGGCTTCGTCGCCGGCCCCGCGCTCTTCGGGCTGCTCGCCACGGCGGCGACGCCCGCGATCTCGCTGGCGGGCTGTGGCACCCTGATCGCCGGCGGCGCGCTCGCGATCAGCTCGGCCGCCGCGGCGAAGGCCCCGGCCGGCCGAGCCATGCGCACCGGCACGCGCGATCTGCTGCGTTCGGCGGCGCCGCTCGCCGCCGTGATGGTGGCCGTCGGTGCCGCCCTCGGGGCCGTCGACGTCGCCGGGCCGGCCTTTGCCACTCAGCACGGCCAGCCAGGCCTCGCCGGCGTGCTGATTGCCGCGTGCTCGTTGGGCAGCCTGCTCGGCGGGCTCGCCTACGGGGCGCGTTCATGGAGCTTGCCCGTCGTCCACCGGCTGGTCGCCTGCTCCGGCCTGCTCGCCGCACTGCTGGTGCTCCCGGCGCTCGCCTCCGGTCCGGCCGCGGCCGCGGTCGGCCTAGTGATCGCGGGGGCACCGATGGGCGCCGCGCTTACCACCGCCTATCTCCTCGCGGACGACCTCGTTCCCAAAGGCAGCACGACCGTCGGCTTCTCGCTCTTGACGCTCGCGCTCAATGCGGGCGCCGCCACTGGCTACGCGCTAGGCGGCCAGCTCGCCGCCCACGGTTCAGCGGCAAATGGCTTTTTGCTCGGCGCCGGCTCGGCGCTGCTCGCCGCGCTCGGTGCAGCGACCCTCGCCGTCGCCGGGCGGCGCATCGGCCATGCGAAGCTGCCCACCCGATAGGCGAATCAGCCGGGAGGAGGCAGTCGAGGCTGCGGTCGCGCGGGCTCAGTGCTGAGCCTCCCTCGGCCCTTCGCAGGGCCTTCGTTGCTAGTTTCGGCTGTCCATGGAGGTCCGGCTCTATTCGATGCCCGGCTCGCACGCCGCGACGACGGGTCAACTGCTGTTCGATTACAAGCGGATTAGCTACAAGCGGACCGACCTTCTGCCGGTCGTCTCCTGGTTGGTGCTCAAGGCTCTGCGCTTCCCGGACGTGACCGTGCCCGCAGCCAAGATCGATGGCGAGCGCGTGCAGGGAACGCGGGCGATCGCCCGCGCGCTCGAGCGCCGCAAGCCGGAGCCCCCGTTGTTCCCTGACGATGCGAAGCAGAGACAGGCCGTCGAGGAGGCCGAGCGCTTCGGCGACGAGGAGCTTCAGCAAAGGATCCGAGAGATCTTCCTCTGGTCCGCTCGCAAGGATGGCAGCGGGCTAGTCGGCTACCTAGAGGGCGCAAAGATCGGGATGCCGCATCAAGTCGCGGCGAAGACCGCGGGTCCCTTCATCGCCCTGGATGCCCGGTCCCGCGGGGCCACCGACGAGAACGTTCGTCGTGCGATCGTCGCAATCCCCGGGATGCTTCAGCGAATTGACGACTGGATAGCGGAGGGCATCCTCGGGGGTGAGACCTCGAACGCCGCCGACCTCCAGATCGCCCCGAGCCTGCGCTTGGCAATGAGCCTCGACGATCTCCGGCCGGCGATCGAGGGCCGACCGGCGGGACGGCTGGCGACCCGGATCGTCAAACACTTTCCGGGGAGAAGCTCAGCAGTGCTCCCGCCGGAGTGGCTCGCGCCCCTTAACGCTCCCGCGGCCTGATACCCACGTCGGCCGAGCGCCGGACGCCGAGCCCTCTGCTCGGGATTGCTTTGGTCAGGGAACCCGCAGCGTGAGTGGCGCTTCCGGATGTTCGTTTGCCAGTGCGCGTGCGCTATAGGCCAGCTTGACCCACCGACGCTCCGAGTAGAGCTTGGTCATGTTGGAATACCAAGGGGACCTCCGGTTTGTGGCCTGCGAGTAGGTCAGGATCCCCTCGGCGACCGGGCCGCCGGGATTCAGTTGTGTGGTCATGACCAGCGAGGAGCCGTCGTAGACCGTCCCGTAGGGATACCCCACGAGCGGGCCGGTGCTCATGGGCGTGCCGTCGTTCGCGTAGATGGCGTTGAAGCACCCCACTCCCTCGTTGGCGTTAGAGGAGTCGCCCTCGCACCCGGGGACGAACAGGTTCTTGGACTGGGGCGCGTGCTGCACCTGGCCGAAGCTCGCGTCAAGGGGGACGTGGTGCCCTCGCAGGCTCAGCACGGCGTCGGCCAGCCACCTCAGCGGGGTGGCGCTCGGTGAGGTGTTGAGCCCCGAGGGGGTGGACAGGGGATCGGCGGCGTTGAACGGCGTCGCGTAGAAGTGGCTGTCGCCGTCGAGGTCTGCCCAGACCTCGAACAGCCAGCCGCCCTTGGCGCCCAGCCGGCCGGTGCCGTTGTAATGCGCCAGCGCGTGGCAGGCAGGGGTCAAGTTGACCACGTGCCCGTTTGAGGCGATCTGCTCGGGATGGGCCCGGCAATCAGCCGCCAGGGGCCGGAGAACAAGCGCGGCGAGCTCAGAACGGTCGCCCTCCCACATCCGCTGCAGCGTTGGGATGGTGAACTTGGCGGGCCCCAGCCCGTCGGTACCGGCCACGCGCGCGGCGATCATGTGGTTGCCGATCCGCGTGCGCAGGTCCTGCTCGGTCCCAGTGAGCCCGATGATCGGGGAGTAGCCCGTCAGCGGATGTGAGGGATTCGCCAGCCAGTACGAGTCATTCGAGTTCTCCACGTAGTCGCGCCGGAACAGGTGTGGCAGATGCGAGGCCGTGAAGATGCCGTTTTGCGGCGTACCGGGGAAGTTGGCCGGCGCACACGAGCGCTGCGAGCCGTCAAGAGTGATCACCCTGGCCTCGTCGTAGATCAGGGTGGGAACCCCGGGGGGCAGGCACGCATTGAGCTTGCTCTGCGTGACCGCGGGCGTGGCACCGACGTCGCCGTAGTAGGCATTGCCGTGGTCGTCGGCGGCGATCGTGTTGAACGTCGGGATGGCCAGCCACTTGGCCTCCACGTTGTAGAGGTCCTTGACGGAGGTGGCCCGGCCCATCTCGAAGTACTGGTTGGCCGCTCGCGGCCCCACCCCGGCGACAGCGTCATACAGCGCATAGGCGTTCGATGTGCCCCAGCTGTAGAGATTGCCGGGGACGCTCGGAACGTCCAGGACCACTCCCCAATGGGTGGTGTAGAAGGTGTGGTGGACGGTCTTGCCCCGGTAGTGGAGGGTGATCGTGCGGTGCCCCATCTTCACCGCCCTGCCATTCAGGTAATAGCTGGTGGGATGGCCGGGAACGAGCTTGAGCTGGTAGAGCACGAAGCGCCGCGAGGTTGAGACGGTGTGGGTCCAGGCGATGTGGCGGTTGAAGCCGATCCCGATCAGCGGGAAGCCCATCAGCGTCCCGCCCTCCACGTCGTAGCTCCCGGGGACGTCCAATTGAGCCATCCAGAACCGCTCGGCCCCGCGCCACGGGAAGTGTGGATTGGCCAGCACCATGCCCTGTCCCGACCGAGTGTCCTTACTGCCCAGACCGATCCCGTTGGATCCCGCCGGCTGAGCTGCTGGGCCGAGCTGCCGGCGCAAATCGGCGAAGCCTCGAGTGACCCGCTTCGCGTGAGCATCCTTCGCCCCCGCAGTCGGCGGCGTGGCCTGAACGATTCCGGAAATGAACTGCTGCGCAGAACCCTCGGTGACGACCTGCTGGCCGCGCAGGATCATGTCCGTGACCGTGATCGGCTTCACCCAGGGCTTGCCCTTGCAGGTCGGATCGTTCAGCTTGCCCGAGCGCAGGTAGTGGTTGTAGCCCTCCGCGAAGCCGATATAGACATCGCGGACCTGCGGGAGAAGGCCGTTGGGCGGTGAGGCCTTGAGCTCCCGCTGGACGAGGCCGCCGCGCCGGATGTAGCGCCAATAGAGGTCTGACTGGAGATTGGTGGTGTAGGTGCCCGCCGAGTAATTGACTGCCAGCGCCTTGGGACCGAAGTATTTGGAGCGCTGGCCTTCGACGGTCACCATGTCATTGGCCAGCGTGCAGAGGTTGTCCTGGGCGAACGCGTACGCCTCGCCGTACCCCAGCGAGGTGAAGTTGCGGGCCACGATGTGCGGGATGCCTGCCCGGTCGCGGGTGATCGTCACCGGGTTGGCTGATTGGGAAGTCCGGTGAGCGGCTCCGGCAGCAGCCGTAGCTGTGGCCGCAGCCACCGCCATTGCCAGCACCCCGCCGCAGAGAAAAACTCGCCCCACTGAGAATCGCACGCTCCGCAGCCTGGTGATCACGTCGTCTTCCTCCATTGGTTCGCGGACATCAACCACTCCCGCTCCCCACCCGGGCGTCGCCATTCTCTGGGGTCAGCCAGCTTCTGTCAATCGGCTCGCTAATCGGCTCGCGACTGGCTAGCGACTGGCGTGCTTGCGCTAGCCCGACGGCGTCGCCCGGGCGCCGATGTTCACCGACGAGCCCCAGGGATTCCCGGCGAAGTCATAGGGAGGGGTTCCCGTCCGGTCGGAGCCCTGACCGATTGCGGGGCTCGACGCTTGAAGCAAGAAGTCGTTTTCGTCGACGAACTGCGGGTCGGCGGTGATCACATCGGATCCCAGCATTCCCGCAGGCTGCACTTTGCCAGTCGCGAGGTTGTTCGAGGCGTACACAGGTCCGGAGGAGCCGTTGAGCACATGAACTTGGCCCGGCCCGAGGATGTCGTTCCATATCGACACGTTCTCATTGTTACGCGCACCATTGCCATTGAGTGCCAGGTCAACCCCGGTTCCGGCCGACGTTGGACCGACCCCCCACACCGTATTGTTTGCAATGAGCACACCGTCTGATCCGCTCAGGCAAATCCCCGTCCCCGGCCAGTGATAAACCAGATTCGAGAAGATGCTCAGGTTACTATTGTTGCTGGGGGACGAATTCGCTGACACGATGATTGCCTGGAAGGGAAACGATCGTGCAATGCCCTTCACGGGCCATGACGAGAAATGGATGCGGTTGCGAGCAATCGTTACGTTTGACGCATCGACCGCTTGCAAACCGTCATGATGAATTGGGACGATCGTGTATGTGCCGCTTGCGGTGCTAGTTGCGGGGGCAGAAAGCGTGATCGTATGTGACGCCGTGTCCAGCGCTGAGATATACGACGCATTGTTCGCATCAGACCCACGCAGTCCCGGGCCCACGACGTACATGCCGGCTACGATCCCCGCGAGCGACGAGACATTTGCCAATGTCGTCGACCCACTCTGCGCCGCCGCCGTGAACTGTGTGCCGGCCGTGTCCCAGGTGCTGAAGTCGTGGATATCGTTGTCTTCAACGGTAAGTCCATCCACGCCGTCGATGTGCATCAGGTCGCGTGATGCTTTGGAGATGTCATTGCCGGAGATCGTTATGTCGGAGGGAACCGCCCCAGCCCATGGACCGGTGAAGATGCCGTACAAACCACCCACGATCCTGCTGTCCGACAAAGTGATGTGCTTCACGGCACCACTGAGAAGAACTGCGTCGCCATCGTGCACCGACTGATGCTGGGTGAAATGAACGTACATATGATCCAGCACGATGTTGCTGCTTCCCCTCCCGACCTGGATTTCTGCTGTCGAGGCGATGCCGGAGACATCGACGTTTTGGGCCGACGTAAACACCAGGCCGTGGACAGTGGGGGAGTCCCCGGGATTATTGGTGATCAAGACCGGAACCGAGAACGCCTGCGATATCACAGCTTGCCCGTATGACCCTGCGTGGACGACAATCTCGTCGCCGGATGTGGCGGCCGCCAATGCTTGGCTGAGATTCGCAAACTGCTGGCCAGGCCCGACTTGCAAACACGCCGCCGTGGTCACAGAGACCGCCGATGAGGGAGCACTATGATCACCGGCGGCATCGTATGCATCGACGCTAAATGAATACGTCGTCGCGCATTTCAGGTTGTTGACCGTGAAAGAATCCGAGGTTGACTGGCCGATGTTTGCGCCGTTTTCGAAGACGTCGTAACCGGCGGTCCCGGAGCTCGACCCGCCCGGGGACCAAGAAAGGGCCAGTGAGGTGGCCGACACGTCGCCGGCAATGGGTTGCGTTGGGGTCGGCGGTGCCATGACCGAGGTCGGCTTCGCAGCTGACGACGACAGGCCTGGGACCCCAAAGAGAGTGCACACCACCGTAGCGGCCCCGATTGCAAGAACCACGCCTGCCCGCCGGCTGGACGGGTTACGGTTGTGAGCGGTCCGCATTATGTCTCCTGACACGGTAGCTAGTGCCTCACCAATCTACGCACTCACCGTGAACCGCTGTAACGGGTCGTAACCGGTCTGGGACGCGACTGGCCGAGTAACTACCTCCCGCAGTCGTATGATACTACGCGCGCCAAATCCAATCGGCGCACCGCGACGGTGTCGCACGTGAGAATGACACCTGTGTCGTCCTTGTGGTACAGCTGATGTAGTCCGGTTGATGTCGTCCGCGCAGGCTGGCAGAACTTCGCTTCGTCGGTTCCCGTCTCTTGGCGCTCACAGTGGCACTGCGCTGCTCGGCGCTCCGGCCGTCGAGGCTGTTTCACTGAATCCGGGAGCGGCGGCCGCGTCTAGCCGCTACAAGCGCGAGACGAGTTCGGCCACAATTTCTGCTGCTGGCTGTTGCCGCTTGGCGAGCGCGACGCTTTGTCCGGCCCACAGCGATAGCGCTTCGATCTCGCCGGTCGTTCCAATCATCGGCGGCGCGGGCTCATATCGAACGATCGGCTCGCCGGCAGCGAAGTGCGCTATCACCTCCCCGTCTCCCGGTCGACTGCCCGGTGCCGGGCGGCCCGCGGCCTCCCACATCTCGGCCGTTGAGTTGTGGATGGCGCGGTGGGAAGCATTCGGCCATCCCACCTCATAGAGATTCGCGTACCACTCTGCATCGGTCTCGGTCGCGTCTATAAGTCGGCGTCGGTACTCGCCATGAATCGGCATTTCGTCGGCCAGCAGGAAGCGCGTGCCGAGCAAGGCCGCCTGCGCGCCGAGGGCGAGCACAGCCGCGACCCCTCGAGCGTCGCCAATCCCACCAGCGGCGATGACCGGCACAGGCGCCACCGCGTCGACCACCGCCGGTACCAGCGGGAGCGTTGCCACGCCACTCCACACGTGCCCCCCGGCTTCCCAGCCCTGTGCAATGACGATGTCCACGCCAGATTCGACCGCGCGCAGCGCTTCCTCGACGCTGCCGACCGTGTGCATGACAAGCCCCCCGGCGTCATGCACGATGTCGACGTAGCTTCGGGGATCGCCCCAGAAGAGCGACACGATCCGCAGCCCCGCTGCGAGCGCCTGATCGATTCGGTCGTGCTGATCGAAGGCGAGAACGAAGTTGCCCGCAAATGGTCGGTCGGTAAGAGCTGCCGTTTTCCGAACCACCTCTCCGGCATCATCGGCCCACCCCAGCCCCACGGTGCCGAGGCCGCCGGCATTTGAGACCGCAGCGGGCAGGCGTGGATCCACAGACAGCGGCGCCTCCACGATCGGGCGTTCAATCCCTAACAGCTCGCACACCGGCGTCCGATCGCTCATTGGGACGACCCGGGGCCGGTGCCGCCGGCGGCCCCAGCGATCAATGACCGCGCCTCTGCGGCGCCGACCACTCGATCATGAAGGTCGCCGCCCACCTCGAGTCGACTCGACTGTTTGATCCCGCCGACCTTCACCGGCTCGAAGCCTGTCGTTCGGATCAAGTGCTCGACTTCCGCGCCGGCACGGTCATCGTCGGTCAGATAGAAAAGAACCGCCGGCTCCGGTGCCCGCCTGCTGGACGACTCGAGGAGATTGGCCGACATGGTTCCAAACGCCATGGCCAGGCCCGTCCCCGCCGGCAGCCACCCGGCCACGACCTCGCCCGACGATTGTCCTTCTGGCACGAGGCGCATGAGCTTGCCTCGTGAGTCGAGACTGACCGGGTTGCTCGGAATGACTACGACTCTTTCGGCAAGCGAGTCTGAGATCTCGTCGATGACGCTCTCCAGCACACTGAACCGCAGCGCGAGGACGACGGCATCGGCACCCCGCAACGCGTCGTGATTGTCGACTGCGACGGCCGCAGGTGGACCGATCGCTCTAGCCAGGGTCCGTGCCGACTCGGTGTCGGCGCTCGAGAGCCGCAGGCTCTCGCCCCCTGTGCTCAGCTGGCGGGCGATGGCCGATCCGAGGCCTCCCGTGCCGATGATCGCGGTGGTCATGGCCGCGCAGACTCTTCGGCGGGCCTACTCACTGGCCAGTTCGACCAGTCGCCCGTTGGGTCCGTGGTCTGTCCCACCTCGATCAGGTGACCGTCGGGGTCCCGGATATAGCAGCGGATCTCGTACTGGTGCTGTTTGGGCGGCGTCAGGAATTGAGCACCTCTGGCGCTCCATTCGGCGTACACGGTGTGGATGTCCTTGACCCGGATGTTGAGGAAGCTGCTGACTCGGTCGGGATCGCGTGGCGTCTCCAGAGTGACCGATGGCTTGTCGTCGGTCGGGCTTCCGCCGCCATTGATGATGATCCAGCTGTTGGACAGGGCGACATAGGTCAGTCCGCCCGGGCCCGAGAAGATCACCGTGCCGCCGAGTACCTCGGTGTAAAAGCGACGGGACCTCTCGACATCGTCTGAAACGATGAAGTGGGCCAGGACAATCTCCTCGTTGATGTTGCTCATGGTGGCCTCCTTTGCGGAACGGGCTCGGTCGCTGTCACAGGTCCAGCACCAGATCGTCGCGTGGTTGCGAGCAGCAGATGAGTGCGCTTCCCTGGGCGGGAGGTTCGACCGGGTCGGGGTTGTATTTGACATTGCCGGCGATAAGCGTGGTCTCGCAGGTGTGGCAGACGCCGGTGCGACA
>Ga0070741_10004072_pt1 | contig 34745 bp, 32 predicted proteins | sample Coa_R1_4_FD_66440 | JGI IMG/M metagenome (GOLD analysis project Ga0070741, IMG submission 66440) | Surface soil microbial communities from Centralia Pennsylvania, which are recovering from an underground coalmine fire - Coalmine... | ecosystem: Environmental > Terrestrial > Soil > Unclassified ... | reverse complement strand
CGACGTCCTGGCCCGGGGGTTCGCCGCCCTGGCCGACCCGGTTCGCCTCCGGCTGCTGAGCATGATCGCCGCCACCGACGAGGTGTGCGCCTGCGATCTCCTCCAGCCGCTCGGGAAATCACAGCCGACCGTCAGCCACCACACCAAGGCGCCTCGTAGACGTTTCGCCTCGACGATCGGGTTGCCTTCAGCGAGCGTGGCAGAGGGGGCGCCCGGCGCGGCCCGAAGATCATTGCGGAGGTGCTTGACGTTGCGAGGAGCGCAAGTGCTCGGATCGCCCTACCCCTCGGGTCGCATCCTTGACACGCCGAGGAAGTCGTACCAGCCGCCTTTGCTGCCCGGCTTGCGGGCCGGGTCGCCGAGGAAGCCGGCTTCGAGGGCGGCCCGGGCCAGGGGCGGAACGGCGTAGCGTTCGCCGCAGGTCTCGGCCAGGTAGCCGAGGGAGCGGCAGAAGGAGCCGAAGCAGGCGGTGTCGTCGAACAGTTCGAAGACGCCCATGGGCCAGCCGAGGCCGGTCTTGACCATCTCGTCGATCTCGGCGGGGCCGGCCACGCCCGACTCGACCAGGCGGATCGCCTCGGAGAGGAACAGGTCGACGAAGCGGGTCATGAAGAAGCCGGGGGAGTCGGCCACCACCACCGGCCGTTTGCCGATCGATGACAGGTAGGCGGTGAGGGTGGCCAGCGTGGCCGGGGCGGTGAGCCGGCTCCGGGCGACCTCGACCAGGGGCATGACGTTGGCCGGGTAGAACCAGTGGGCGCCGACGAGGCGGGCGGGGTCGTCGAGGGCGCCGGCCAGCTCGGCGATCATGATGGCGGAGGTGTTGGTGGCCAGCACCGCCGAAGGGTCGCTGTGGGACTCGGCGTCGGCCAGGACCCGCCGTTTGAGGTCAGGTTCCTCGGGGACGGACTCGAAGACGAGATCGGCGCCGTCGAGGCCTTCGATGACGTCGGTCGTTCCCCGGAGCCGGTCTCGGGCTGCGGCGGCGGTGTCGGCGGCGAGCTTCCCCCGGGCGACGGCGCGTTCGAGGCCGAACGGGCCGTTGACGACGAGGTCGAGCCCGCGCTCGACGGTCTCGGCCCGGGACGAGATGATCGTCACCTCGCAGTCGGAGCCCGTCAGGCAGGCCAGGGCGATGCCGTGGCCCATGAGGCCGCCGCCGCCGAGGACGGCGATCCGCTTGACGCCGCGGGCCTCGCCCGCCGGGGGTTCGACGACGGTGTCCATGCCGTTGAAGTTATACCAAACGATTGGTAGAATCCAGCGCTTGAGCGAAGGGGTCTGGGATGGCTGAGTGGGCCGGGAACTATCACGACACCACCTGTGCGTGGCCGACGTCGTCGGCGGTGCGAGTCTACGACCTGGCCCTGCCGCTGGAGGCCGGGATGTCGCACCATCCCTATCACCCGCCGTACTCCTTCACGCTGGCCCGGGCCCACGGCGAGTGGAACTACCCGGCCGGCATCTCGGCGGCCATGGAGCTCATCTCGATGGGCGGTCACGCCGGCACCCACGTCGACGCCCTCGGCCACATCGCCCTCCACGGCCAGGTCCACGGTGGCGAGTCGATCCTGGAGCGCCAGTCTCACAGCGGCGGCCTCGAGATCCGCTCGGCGGAGGAGATCCCGCCGCTGATCGGCCGGGGCCACCTGGTCGACGCCGTCCAACTCTTCGGCCGCGACCTCACGCCGGCCGACGGCATCGGGCCGGCCGAACTGGAGAAGTGGTTCGGGGATCACGAACCGCCCGGCCCCGGTTCGATCGTCCTCGTGCGGACGGGCTGGATCCGGCTCTGGCCCGACGTCGAGGCCTACATCGCCCTCAACACCGGCCTGCCCGGTGTGACCCGCGAGGGGGCCGGCTGGCTGAGCGACCGGGAGATCCTGGCCTCGGGTAGCGACACCATGAACTACGAGCACAAGGTGGCCGGTGTCGTCTGCCTCGACGTCCACGTCCATTACCTGGTGGAGCGGGGCATCTACATCATGGAGCAGATGAACCTGGAGCGCCTCGCCGAGGACGGCGTCACCGACTTCACGTTCATCGCCCTGCCGCTGCGGATCAAGGGCGGAACGGGCTCCCCCCTGCGGCCGGTGGCGATCGTCGCCCGATGAAGCCGTACAGCGAGTTCGAAACCGTCCCTGAACTGGTCGCCGCCCGGGCCAAGAGCCACGGCGACCGGCTGGCCGTGTCGTTCGAGGGCCCCGGGGGTCCGGGGGTGTCCCCCGGGTGGACAGCCTGCACCTACGAGGAACTTGACGAGCGGGCCGGCCGGGTCCACGCCTGGCTGGCGGCGGCCGGGGTCCGGCCGGGCGATTCGGTGGCGCTGTTCATGCGCAACTCGCTGGAGTTCCTCTACGCCTGGCTCGGCGCCGCCCGGGCCGGGGCGGTGTCGGTCCCGGTCAACACGGCCATGGTCGGCGATTCCCTGGCCCACAACCTGGCGCACTCCGACGCCGTCGGCCTCATCGCCGACGCCGACCTGCTCGCCGCCGTCGACGCCGCCGGCCCGTTCCCGGCGCTGCGGTGGCGGGTGGCTCGGGGCGACCAGGCCGGGCTGGCGGGCGTCGAGCCGTTCGCCGCCCTCCTGGAGCACGGCGACCCGCCGCCGGCCCGGCCCGATCTCCACGGCGGATCGCCGATGAGCATCGTCTACACGTCGGGGACGACGGGTCTGCCGAAGGGTGTCGTGCTCCCGCATCAGAGCTTCACCAACACCGGCGCCTACTTCGCCCACCACCTCCGTTTCACCGCTGAGGACCGGCTCCACACCTGCCTGCCGCTGTTCCACTGCAACGCCCAGCAGTGCTCGGTGATGGCCGGGCTGTCGACCGGCATCCCCGTCGCCATCAACGAGCGGTTCTCGCTCAGCCGGTTCTGGTCGTGGATCGAGGCCAGCGGCGCCACGGTGACCAACCTCCTCGGCACGATGCTCAGCCTGCTGGCCAAGGTGCCGCCGGCCGACACCGACCCGGCCAACCCGCTGCGGCTCATCGTCGCCGCCCCGGTGCCCGAGCAGCTCCACCGTCCCCTCGAGGCGCGGTTCGGCCTGCGGATCGTGGAGGGCTACGGCCTCACCGAGACGGGGACGATGGCCTGCATCAACCCGGTCGACGACACGAGGCCCGGCACCATCGGGCTTCCCCTCGAGCACAACGAGCTGCGGATCGTCGACGAGCACGACCGCGACGTCCCCGACGACACGCCGGGGGAGATCCTCACCCGCAGCCACATCCCCCATGCCGGGATGCTCGGCTACTTCAAGGAGCCGGACAAGACCGCCGAGGCTCTCCGGGGCGGCTGGTTCCACACCGGCGACCTGGGCCTGCGCCGGGCTGATGGCTACCACGTGTTCCTCGACCGGATGAAGGACACGATCCGGCGCCGGGGCGAGAACATCTCGTCGTTCGTCGTCGAGAAGGCCATCGCCAACCACCCGGCCGTGCAGCAGTGCGCCGTGTTCGGCGTGCCGTCGGAGCTGGGCGAAGAGGACGTCAAGGCCGTCGTCCTGCTCCGCCCGGGAGCGTCGCTGGCGCCGGCGGAGATCGCCGCCTGGTGCGGCGGGCGGGTGGCCGACTTCATGGTTCCCCGCTACGTCGAGTTCCGAACCGCCCTGCCGATGACCGAGACCGGCCGGGTCCAGAAGGCGGCGCTGCGGGCCGAGGGCGTCGGCGCCGGCTGGGACCGTCTCGCCCCCGAGCCGGGCCTGCCGTCCTACGACCGGCTGCCGGTGATCGAGGAGCTCGGGATCCGTCACGCCTGGGGGGTCCTCGACCCGAACCTCGGCACGATCGGGCTGCTCACGGCGGCGGCGGTGGCGGCCGGTGCGGCGCTCGTCCGCACCGGCGAGCTGTTCAACCTCGACCTGCCGCTCGACGAGCCCGATCCGCCGCTGTTCGGACGTGACCCCTACCGGCACGAGATCTTCGCCACCGACCGCAACCACGTCGACGACAGGCTCGACACGCTGTTCCCACAAGGATCCTCGCAGTGGGACGGACTACGCCACGTCCGGGCCCGGGAGCACGGCTTCTTCGGCGGGTTGCACGCCGGCGGCGGTGACTTCGAACCCGGCGCCGGCCCGCTGGGCATCGAGCACTGGGCCCGCCACGGCATCGCCGGCCGTGGCGTCCTCGTCGACGTGAGCCGGGCCCGGGCCGCAGCGGGCCGGCCGATCGACCCGCTGGCCAGCGAGACGATCGGGCCGGAGGACCTCCAGGCCGCCCTCGACGCCCAGGGGATCGAGCTGCACCCGGGTGACATCGTCTGCATCCGGACCGGCTGGCTCACGGCCTACCGGGCCCTCGATGCCGCCGGGCGAAAGGCCATCGCCGCCCGTCCGCCGGTGAGCGGCCTGGCCGGGTCGGAGGCCATGGCCCGCTGGCTGTGGGACGCTCACCCCGCCGCCCTCGTCCTCGACAACCCAACCGTCGAGGTGGCCCCCGGCGACCGCGCCGTCGGATCGCTGCACCGCCGGCTCCTGGCCGGCCTCGGCTTCGCCCTGGCCGAACTCGTCGACCTGGACGGCCTGGCCGAGGCCTGCGCCGCCGACGGCCGCTACGAGTTCTTCTTCGTGGCGTCGCCGCTCAACCTGCCCGGGGGCGTGGGGTCCCCGGCCAACGCCCTGGGGATCCGTTGACCTTTGTCCTGCCCGCCCGGACCGGCGAGTTCGCGCCGGTGCCCGCCACCGTCCTCGGCCCCGAGCTGAGCCCGGTACCCGACGATCATCCGTTCCGGCGGGAGTTTCGCCGCTGGCTCGCCGACCACGCCCCGGGCGTCCCCGAACCGGCCGACCAGGACGAGAAGTTCCGCTTCCGCCGGGCCTGGCAGCGAACCCTGCACGACGGCGGCTGGGCCGGGCCCGCCTGGCCGGAGCGCTTCGGCGGCCGCGGGGCCGGTGCCCTCGAGCAGTTCATGTACTACGAGGAGCTGGCCCTGGCCCGGGCCCCGCAGCCGGCGAACGCCCCCGGCATCATCCTCCTCGGCCCCACGCTGATGGTCCACGGCCGCGAGGAGCTGCAGCGGCGCTTCCTGCCCGGCATCCTCTCCGCCGACGAGATGTGGTGCCAGGGCTTCTCCGAGCCGAACTCCGGTTCCGACCTGGCCTCGCTGTCGACCCGGGCCCGGCCCGACGGCGACGAATGGGTCATCGACGGCCAGAAGATCTGGACGACCTGGGCCCAGTACGCCGACTACTGCTTCGTGCTGTGCCGCACCGAGGAGGGGTCGTCGCGCCACCGAGGGCTGTCGATGCTCGTGTGCGAGATGGACCAGCCCGGCGTCACCGCCCGCCCGATCACCCAGATCACCGGCGACGCCGAGTTCGGGGAGGTGTTCTTCGACGGCGCCCGGGCCGCCCGCGACCTCATGGTCGGTGCCCCCGGCGACGGGTGGGCGGCGGCGATGACGATGTTCCAGTTCGAACGGGCCGACCAGGGCTTCACCTGCCACGCCCGGCTGCTGGTCCGCCTGCGCGACGTCACGGAGGCGCTGCACGTCGCCCGGGACAGCGGCGCCCTCTCGGGCCCGGCGCTGGAGCAGGCCCGCCTGCGCTACGCCGACCTGTGGATCCGCTGCCAGCAGCTGCGGCGCATCAACCTCCGCGGCGCGCTGGCCGCCGACGCCGGCCGCCGCGTCGGCCCGGCCGGGTCGGTGACGAAGATCTTCTGGAGCGAGCTGGAGAAGGACGTCGCCGCCTTCCACGCCGGGCTGTACGGCGCCGCCGGGCTGGTGTGCGGCACGGAGATCTCCCACGAGCTGCTGGCCAGCCGGGCGGCGTCGATCTACTCCGGCACCACCGAGATCCAGCGCAACATCGTGGCCGACCTCCTGCTCGGCCTGCCCCGCTGATGGAACCGCGCCTTCCGGCGGCCCCTCCCGCCGCCCCCGGATCGGCCCGGTCGGTGGTGTTCGCCACCGACGCCCTCGACCCGCTCGTCGGCCTGGCCCGGATGGCCGAGGCGGCCGGCTTCGACCGGGTGTGGACCACCGAGTACCCGGGGCGCGACGCCGTGGCCCGCGCCCTGGCCGTCGCCCTCGGCACGGACCGCATCGGCGTCGGCACCGGCATCGCCTACGCCTTCACCCGCCCCCCGCTGGCCATGGCCGGCCTGGCCGCCGACGTGCAGCGGCTCTCCGGCGGACGGTTCGCCCTCGGCGTCGGCGCCGGCACCCGCGGCGTGCGGCGCTGGTACGGCGCCGAGTTCGACCCTCCCGCTCCCCGGCTGGCGAGCTACGTCGCCGGGCTCGCCGAGGCGTGGCAGGGCTGGCCGGACATGGGCGGCGGCCGGGCCCCCGAGGTCTTCGCCGCCGGCCTCCAGCCGGTGATGGTCGCCACCGCCGTACGGCACTGCGCCGGCGTCCTGCTCCACCCGCTGGCCATGGTCCGCCGCCATCTGCGGGAGCGGGTCGTGCCGGCGCTGCGGCGGGGGGCCGCCGAACGGACCGCGCCCGGCGCGGTGCAGGTGGCGGCGTGGTGCGTGACGTCGGTCGACGACGACGGCGACCGGGCCCGGGCCCGGGCCGCCGCCCAGCTGGCCTTCTACCTGTCGACGCCGAGCTATGGCCCGGTGCTCGCCGGCACCGGCTGGGAGCCCGTCGCCGACGCCGTGCGCGCCGCCTTCGAGGGCTCCGGGCGTCGCGCCCCATGGTCGCAGCTCGCCGCGCTCGTCCCGCGCTCCCTCGTCGAGGAGGCCACGATCGCCGGGAGGCCCGACGACGTCGAACGGCGGGCCGCCGCCGTCGAATCCGAGCTCGCCGCGCTCGGCGTGACCGAACTCGTCTTCCAGACCGTCGGGGCCGACCTTCCCGACGCCGACGTCGCCGGCAACTGCCGGCGGATCATCGAAACCCTCGGCCGGGACCGTGGCAGCGTGCTCACCGGCCAGGGCTTGGCTTCGAGGTAGCCACCCATGGCCGTGACCGTCGACCTGACCGCCGAACACGACGAGATCCGCAGCGTCGCCCGCCGCTTCCTGGAGAAGGAGTATCCCTCCGCCCGACTGCGGGCCCTGGCCGGCTCCGCCGCCGGGTGGGAACCGGCCGACTGGGAGCAAATCGCCGAGCTCGGGTGGCCGGCGATCTCGCTGCCCGAGACCTACGGCGGCGTCGGCTATGGGATGGCGGAACGCTGCCTGCTGCTGGAGGAGATGGGCCGCGTGCTGCTCCCCGGCCCCTTCCTGGCGTCGGCCGTGCTGGCCGCCGACCTCGTGGCCCTGACGGCGACGGAGGCCCAGCGGGCGACGCTGCTGCCGGCCATCGGCGACGGATCGCTGCTGGCCACGGTGGTCGCCGCCGGCGATCTCTACGCCGGCGCCGACGCCACCGGGGCGATCACGGCCACGAACGGCGACGGCGGCTGGAGCCTGTCCGGCCGGGGCGGGCTCGTCCTCGACGCCGGCATCGCCGAAGTGCTCATCGTCGTGGCCCGACTGGCCGGCGGCGTCGGCGTGTTCGCGGTCGGCTCCGGTACGGACGGCGTCGGCATCCGGCCGGTCGATCTCGTGGACCGGACCCGGCGGGTGGCGGCGGTCGAGTTCTCCGGGGCCGGGGCCGTCCGGCTCGACGCCGCGGCGGGCACGGCCGCCGGCGTGGCCGCCGCGCTGCAGCGCGGCACGGTCAGTTTGGCGGCCGAGATGGTCGGCGGGGCGCAGCGCTGCCTGGATCTCACCCTCGACTACCTCAAGGCCCGTCACCAGTTCGGCCGGCCGATCGGCAGCTTCCAGGCGCTCAAGCACCGTTGTGCCGACCTCGCCGTGGCCGTCGACGCCGCCCGGGAGGCCGTCCACCTCGCCGTCGATGTGATCGACTGCCGAACCCGGGCCGATCGAGCCCCGGTCGACGCCGCCCTGGTCGCGGCCGCCGCCAAGGTCGCCGCCGCCGACGCCTTTCTGCTGGCCGCCAACGAGATGATCCAGCTCCACGGCGGGATCGGCTTCACCTGGGAGCACGACGCCCACCTCTACTACAAGCGGGCGCTGTGCTCCGCCCAGCTCCTCGGCACGCCCGTCGCCCACCGGGCCCGGTTGGCGGAGGCACTCGGTGTCTGACGTCACCGGTCCGCCCGCCACTGCCGGCGACCTTGTCGCGCTCGGCGCCCGACGGGCGGGGCGGGCGGTGGCGGTGCAGGATCGCGACGGCCGATCGGTGACCTACGCCGGGCTCGACGAGCGCAGCAACCGCCTGGCCCAGGCGCTGCTGGCCCAGGGCCTCGGCCGTGGCGACCGGGTGGCGGCCTGGATGGAGGACTGCCGGGAATACGTCGAGCTCTACCTCGCCGCGGCCAAGGCCGGCCTGGTGATGGTCCCGATCAACGCCCGATACCGGGCCGGGGAGGCCGCCCACCAGCTGGGCGATTCCGGGGCGGCGGCGCTGGTGTGGACGGCCGGCCTGAACGGCGAAGTGGCCCGGCTCGGCCTGGCCCCGTCGGATCTGGTCACGATCGCGACCGACCCGGCGGCGGATGCCCGGCACTCCTACGACGACGTTCTCGCCGCCGGGGCGCCGGTCCGGCCACCGGCCCCGGAGCCCGACGACCTGTTCATCCTCGGCTACACCAGCGGGACGACCGGCGCCCCGAAAGGGGCCATGCTGACGCACCGCAGCGTGCTGGCCATCGCCCGGCTCAACGCCCTGTCCTACCGGCTGCCGCCGGGCAGCGTCGCCGCCCTGACCGGGTCGATGTCGTTCGTGGCCACGGTTCCGGCCCACGTCCTGAGCCATCTCTTTGTCGGCGGGCGGGCCGTGATCATGGGCCGGTGGGACCCCGACACCCTGCTGGCCACCGTCCGGCGGGAACGGGCGACCTTCACCTACGTGCCGACGCCGCTCCTCGACGACGTCACCGCCGCGCTGGCCGCCGACGCGGCGGCCGCCGCCACCCTGGTGTCCGTCCTCCACAGCGCCTCGAAGGCGGAACCCCGCCGCCTCGCCGCCCTGGCCGCGGTGATCGGCGACCGGTTCGTGGAGGGATGGGGGATGACCGAGAACTCCGGCGGGCTCGTCACCGCCACCACCCGGGCCGACGTCCGAGGCGACACTGCCGCCGCCGACGTGTTCGCCTCCGCCGGCCGGGCGGTGCCGGAATCGGTGGTCGAGGTCGTCGACGGCGACGGACAGCCGCTGCCCCACGACGGGTCGTCGGTGGGGGAGCTCGTCGTCCGTTCTCCGGCGTTGCTGGCCGGCTACTGGCACAACCCCGCCGCCACCGCCGCCGCCCTCCACGACGGCTGGTACCGCAGCGGCGACCTCGGCTGCCTCGACCCCGCCGGCTACGTGTACCTCACCGACCGCCGCACCGACCTCATCGTGACGGGCGGGATGAACGTCTACCCCAGCGAGGTGGAACGCTGCCTCGCCGCCCTGGCCGGTGTGCGGGAATGCGCCGTCGTCGGCGTCCCCCACGAACGCTGGGGCCAGACCGTCACCGCCGCGGTGGTGGCCCGACCGGAGGCGGCCCTCAGCGAAGCGGCCGTCGTCGACCACTGCCGCCGCCATTTGGCCGGCTTCAAGAAGCCCACCGCGGTGGTGTTCCTCGACGCGCTGCCCCGCACCCCGAACCTCAAGGTCGCCCGGGCGGAGCTGCGCCAACTGCTGACCGAGCGGCTCCAGGCCGCCCCGGCCGGCCAGGCAGGCTGAGACGGCCGGTGGACTGGGGCGACTGGGACCACATCCTGCGGGGGGACGACCGGTATGATCGCCCGATGCCGGCCAAGACCCCCGCCCGCACGCCCCGCAAGCGGGCCGGCAACGGCGAGAAGTTCCGCAAGCGGGAGTCGGAGGTCATCGACGCCGCCGTCCAGGTCTTCTTCCGCAAGGGCTACGCCGCGGCGTCGATCCAGGACGTGGCCGACGAAGTCGGCGTGCTCAAGGGAAGCCTCTACTACTACATCGACTCCAAGGAAGATCTGCTCTCCCGCATCTTCGACGAGTCGCACCGCCAGGCCAGCGAGATCATCGAGGAGGTGACGGCCCTTGACGTCGCGCCGGTGGAGCGGATCCGGCTGTTCGTGGTGCGCTACGTCACCTGGTACCTGGCCAACTTCGAGCGGACCACGCTGTATTTCAACGAGTGGCGCCACCTCACCGGCGCCCGCCGCACCCGGGTCCTCAACCAGCGCCGCGACTACGACCAGTTCATCCGTGACCTGGTCGTGGCCGCCCAGGAGCGGGGTGAGATCGCCCCCGCCATCAGCCCGAAGTACGCCTCGTTTCTCATCCACGGCGCGGTCAACTCGGTGTCGAACTGGTACCGCCGCGGCGGCGCCGACCCGCCGACGACGATCGCCGCCGTCTACGGCGCCATGCTCACCGGGATGCTGACCGGCACCACCGCCGACCTGCTCCCGCCCGGGCTCAGGGCACCTTCGTCAGGAACCCGGCGTCGACGTACAGCGTCAGGCCGGTGATGTAGCGGGCCTCGTCGGAGGCCAGGAACAGGGCGGCGTTGGCGATGTCGACCGGCTCCACCCAATCCACCGGCAGGGCGTTGAACTCCTTGAAAACCGCGCTGAACTCTTCGCCGCTGCTCACGCCGAAGAGCTCGTACATCGCCGGGTTGTGGATCATGTCGGTGTTGACCGACGTCGGGTGGACGGAGTTGATCCGGATGTTGTGCGACGAGACCTCGTTGACGAGCGCCCGCATGAGTCCGACGACGCCGTGCTTGGCCGCCGTGTAGTGGGCCAGCATCCCGAAGCCGGACAGGCCGGCGACCGACGACGTGAGGACGATCGAGCCGCCGGTACCCTGCTCGATGAGTGTCGGTATGGTGGCCTTGCAGGTCCGCCAGGTGCCGGTCAGGTTGACGTCGAGCATCTCCTGCCACGTCTCGTCCGGCATCTCCCAGGCGGCGCCCATGCTGGCGATGCCCGCGTTGGCGATGACCACGTCGAGGTGCCCGAGCTCGCTCACGCCCTCGGCCACGGCGGCGGCGAGCGCGGCGGTGTCGCGGACGTCGGCCTGCCGGGTGACGATGCGGCGGTCGAGCTCCTCCACCAGCTTGGCCGTCATGGCCAGGTCATCGGGTGTCGCCATCGGGTAGGGCACGCTGGGAAGCTGATCGCAGATGTCCACCGCGATGATGTCGGCGCCCTCCTCGGCCAGCCGCAGGGCGTGCGCCCGACCCTGTCCCCGGGCCGCGCCGGTGACGAAGGCCACCTTGCCATCCATACGTCCCATAGCGGTCCTCCTTGTCTGGTCGGGTTGCTTACACAGGGGTCGGTTCCCGCCGGCGGAGGCTAATCGAAAGGTCGGGTCGGGTCACCCTCAGCTGGCGCAACGACCTCGAGTCCTGGACCAGATCGGCGATGCCGGCCAGCAGCTCCGACGCCTTCGTGCGGGGCTCGGTACGGGGTGGGCCGGAGGCCAGCATGGCGTCGACGTCGGAGTCGGGGCACATGGCCCGCAGCAGGAGTTCCTCGTCGGAGATGGTGAGGCCGAGCTTCTGGCGCAGCTCCCGCAGTGTCGGCTGGGGACGTTCCCAGCCCTTGAAGTCGGCCGCCCGGGGCTGGCTCAGGATCCTGTCGGCGACGTCGGGTTCCACCGGGCGCATGAGCGGGCCGTAGTGGCCCAGCGTGTACTGGATCACCTCGTCGGGCACGACCTTGTAGCGCTCGCCGGCCACGATGTTGAGCACCGCCTGGATTCCCACCAGCTGGGAGAACGGGGTGGCCATGACCGGCTGACCGAGATCCTCCCGGACGAGGACGATCTCGTCGAGGACCTCGGGCAGGCGGTGCTCCATGTTGTGCTGGGCCAGCTGGCTCTTGAGCGTTCCCGTCATCCCGCCGGGCAGCTGGTGGCGGTAGGGAAGGAGGCTGAACTCGTTGGGGATCCCGGTTTCGTAGCCGCTGGCCTCCGCCTCCTCGGCGAAGTGGCGCCGGACGGGCTCCAGCATCGACACGTCGAGGCCGTGGGTGTGGCCGAGGACACCGATCGTTTCCAGCATCGCCTCCGTCGACGGCAGGGAGGCGCCGTTGGCCATCGACCGGGAAGCCGTGTGCAGGATGTCGATCCCGCACTTCATGCCTTCGATGTAGACGAGCGGGGACAGGCCGGTGGTGTTGTGGCAGTGCAGCTCGACCCGCTTGCCGGCCGTGGCCTTCTTGATGGCCGGGAGCAGCGTGGCCGCCCGTTCCGGGGTGAGGACGCCGGGGGCGTCTTCGAAGTAGACGGTCTCGATGCCGTCCCAGCCGGCGATCTCCCCGGCCCGGGCGGCGAAGAACTCGTCGGTGTGGAGGTCGGTCAGGCCGTACATGACCGCCGGGACCGGCTGGGCAGAGGCCGCGAGGCAGACGTTCGCCACCCGGTGCATGATGCCCATGTCGAAGAGGCAGTCGTAGATCCAGAAGCTCTTCACCCCGTGGCGGGAGAGCGTGTGGATCCAGAGGTCGATGATCGAGTCGGGCACGAAGCCGAACCCGATGACCGAGATCGTCCGCATTCCGGCCCGGACGGTGCTGTTGGGCAGGCCCTGGATGAGGAAGTCGGTGCTCGCCCAGGGGTCGTCGTGGAAGGACCGCAGCAGCACCTGGAACATGCCGGCGCCGGTGAGGTCGATGACCTTGAAGCCCGTCCGGTCGAGGTAGGGGAGTGCCGGCGCGGCCTGGAAGGCCCGCATCCGCAGGCCCCACAGGCTCTGCTGCCCGTCGCGGAGGGTCTGGTCGACGAAGTCGATGTGCACCGTTGCCCCCTTCAGGCCGGGACGATGCTGAGCAGCGGGGTCCCGCACTCGACTCTGTCGCCGTTGCCGACGTGGATGGCGCTGACCGTCCCGGCGATGTCGGCGTGCACCGGTGTCATGAGCTTCATCACCTCGATGATGCACAGCTGCTGGCCGGCGACGACCGCCGTCCCGACGTCCACGAAGGGTGGCGCCCCGGGTTCGGGTGCCCGCCAGAACACGCCCACGGTCGACGACTCGATCGTGTGCCCGCCGTTCAGGGATGGCGGCGCTCCTTCGGGAGGGCCCGGTGCGTGGAGCACCGGTGGAGCGGCGGGCGGTGAGGGCCGAGGGGCCGCCTGCGCCGGAGCGGGCCCGGCGGCCAAGGTCCCGGCGCCGTTCTTCGAGACCGTCACCGTCACGTCGCCCACCGTGACGGTCGCCTCGTCCCACCCCGAGGCTTCGAGGATCTCCAGGATCTCCTTGATCTCCTTGGTGCTCAGGGACATGGCGTCTCCCTGCGGGACTCAGGTCCCCGTGTAGCGGGGGGCACGCTTCTCCCGAAAGGCGGCGACGCCTTCGGCGTGGTCGGCGGTGGCGATGGCCACCGACTGGGCGTAGGCCTCGAACTCGACCATGTCGTCGAGCGACAGGGTCGAAGACTGGTCGAGGAGCCGCTTGGCCATCCCCAGCGCCACGGGAGCACCGGCCGCCAGCGACAGGGCGAACTCCCGGACGGTCTTCTGCAAATCGGCGTCGGGCACCACGTGGTTGACAAGACCGAGGTCGGCCGCTTCGGTGGCCGAAAGGCGCCGGGCCGAGAACACGAGCTCCTTGGCCCGGTTCAGCCCCACGATCCGGGGCAGGAAGTACAGCGCCCCGCTGTCGGGCACCAGGCCGAGCTTGGTGAAGGCCAGGGAGAACACGGCGCTCTCGGCGGCGTAGATCACGTCGGCGGCCAGCGCCAGCGAGAATCCGGCGCCATGGGCGTGGCCGTTGACGGCGGCGATCACCGGCTTCTCCAGCCGGGCCAGCGGGACGACGACGTCGCCGAGCAGCTTGAGCCACCGCTTGCGGCTGGCCACCGGGGCGGCCCCCGGCTCCCACTGGGAGATGTCGCCGCCGGCGCAGAAGGCCCGTCCGGCGCCGGTGAGGACGACGGCGCGGACGTCGTCCCGTTCGGCGATCTCCCGCCAGCAGCCGGCCAGTTCCGCCTTGAGGGCGAAGTTCAGGGCGTTCATCGCCTCGGGCCGGTTGAGCGTGACGGTGCCGACGCCGTCGGCGACGTCGAGGGTGAGCACCTCTCCCATCAGTCGAAAACCGGTTCGAAGTGGAGGATGTCCTCCAGGGTCCCCGTCGGCTTGTCGTCCTTCCACACCGCCCGGACCTTCATGCCCGGCCGCAACGTGTCGGCCGCCTTCTCGACGTCGATCCCTCCGATCGTGTGGATGAGGCGGGTGGCGGCGCCGTCGAGGACGATCTCGGCGTAGACGTAGGGCGGCTCCCGGGTCTGGCCGACGAACGTGAGGTGGATGATGGAGAACGCCTTGAGGACACCGGTGTCGGACACGTCGACCCACCGTTCGGTGCGGACGTAGCAGACGTCGCACAGCTCCCGGGGCGGAACCAGGACGCTCTTGCACCGCGGGCAGCTGGTTCCGAGGATGCGCCGGTCGGCGGCCAGTTCGTCGAACAGCCGGCCGTAGTACGGCCCGTAGGCGTGGTCGTAGTGCAGCTCCAGCTGGTAGGGCCGCTCGGCCAGCGGCTCGGTATCGGTCTCGAGCGGAACGACGGCCGCCTTCGATCCGCGGCCGTCCTCGGCGACGACGAACCCGACCAGGTCGAGCACGCTGCCCGTCGCCTCGTCGGCCCACCGGGCGGCGACCCGCTGCCCGATCGACAGGTCGGCGGCCGAGCAGTCGAGCAGCCGGTGCAGGAAGTCGGTGTCCGTTCCGTCGAGGCGGACGAGGCCGAGGACGCGGCCTTCGACCGCCGTGAACCCGCTGAGCGTCCCGGTGGCGGGCACCTCGACCAGCTCGGCCGACTCCGACCCGCACGTCCCGCAGAAGTCCTGGGCCGGGACGAGGACTTCGGCGCAGCTCGGGCAGCAGGATCCGACGATGCGGTGGTTGCCCAGTTCGGCCAGGAACGTCCCGGCCGCCCGGCCGGCGCTCAGCGTGTAGGGCAGCGTCAGCGAGGCGTGGAGCGCCGGTGATTCGGTCGGTGCGGTGGTGATGCCGTCGGCCATGACAGTCGCCTCCTCAGTTCTTCTCGGCGCCGACGACGGCGACGCCCCGCAGGTTGGCCCAGCCGCCCCCGGCCTGGACAAGGGCGGTCTCGGCGCCGGCGACCTGGTGGTCGCCAGCCTTGCCGGTGACCTGGCGGGCGGCTTCGGCCAGTCGGATGAGGGCGGTGGCCCCGATGGGGTTGGCACCCAGGCAGCCGCCGGACGGGTTGACGGGGATGTCGCCCTCCATCCCGGTGGCGCCCGAGGCGATGAGCTCGGCGGCGCCGCCGGGCCGGCACAACCCGAGCCCTTCGTAGTAGCTGAGCTCGAAGCAGGTGTACGGCTCCTGGATCTCGGCCACGTCGAACTGCCGCCGGGGATTGGTGATGCCGGCCTTCTGGTAGACGCGCTGAGCGGCGATGGCCAGCGGCTCGGACTGGATCATCGACCGGTCGGGGCCGTTGTCGGCCTCGGAGTAATACGACATGCCCCGGATCCAGGCCGGCCGGTCGGTGATCGACGCCGCCGCCCGCTCCGAGGCCAGCACCACGGCGCAGGCACCGTCGGAGATGGGCGGGACGTCGAGCAGCTTGATCGGCCAGGCCAGCGGCTTGGACTCCAGCACCTCCTCCACCGTGACCGGCTTCTTCACGTGGGCGTAGGGGTTGCGCAGGGCGTTGCCCCGGTTCTTCACCGCCACCATGGCCGCCGCCTCCTCGGTGTGGCCGAGGGTGTCCATGCGGGCCCGCCAGTAGGCGGCGGCGAAGCCCATGATCCCGACGGCGAACTCCCGACCCCAGAAGGGGTCGTAGAGGCTGGAGATCGAGTACTGCAGCGCTCCCTCCGACAGCTTGTCATAGGCCACGACGAGCACCCGTTCGGCGAAGCCGCCGGCTACCTGGTTCATGCCCGCCAGCGCCCCGGCCAGGCCGGTGCCGCCGCCGCTGGTGACCCGCACCACCGGCTTCAGGCGGGCGCCGCACACGTCGACCAGCCACTTCTCCGGCTGGTTGACGGCGGCGAAGAGCACCGGGCCGCTGGCCACGACGACGGAGTCGATGTCGTCGAAGGTCAACTGAGCGTCGTCAAGGGCCCGGACGACCGCCTCCCGCACGAGCCCGGCGGTCGAGACGTCGGTGCGGCGGCGCGAGTGGTGCGTCTGGCCGGTGCCGACGATGGCGACGTTCGGGGTGCTCATCGGGGATCGACCTCCAGGGTGAAGACGCAGTGGTTCTGGCCGCCGATGCCGCCGGCGCCGTGGACGATGGCGCTGGTGGCGCCGGCCGGCCGGTGGGGGGCCCGGCCGGCCAGCTGCCGGGAGGCTTCGCTGAGGCGCACGAGGCCGGTGGCCATGACGGGGTCGGCGGGCAGCGATCCGCCGGACGGGTTGACGGCGATGTGCTCACCGCCGTTGTAAAGCTCGATTCCCCGGCCGGGTTCGGCCAGGCCCAGAGCCTCCAGGACCATCAGCTCGCCGACGGCGGAGTCGGCGCCGGTCTCGACCAGCGAGACCCGGCGGGGATCGTCGATGCCCGCCCTGCGGTAGGCCATCTGGGCCGCGGCGCGGCAGGCGGGCAGCGCGCCCCGCTTTCGGCGGGCGAAGGTGTGCTGGTCCATGGCGGTGCCCATTCCGGTGATCCACACGGGGTCGGGGGTGACGCGCCGGGCCACGTCTTCCACGGCGATGACGACCGCCACGGCGCCGTCGACGGGGCGCGACATCGGCACCGCGCCGTCGTCCGCCGCCGGTGGCGGGCCGTCCAGGGCGACCGCCGGGTTGGCCGCCGCCCGTTCCCAGTTGCGGGCGACCACGGTGGCGAAGGCGTCGGCGCCGGGTCCGCCGGCGGCCTGGTAGGCCTGGGCGTGGAACCCGGCCGCGGCCCGGTGGTCGAGGCCGACCGGCCGGGCGTAGAACGGTTCGGCCTGCGTCCAGTAGAAGGCCGCCAGGTCCGACTCCGATGGCTTGGAGTAGGCCACGATGAGGCCGACGTCGGCGGAGCCGGAGGTGATCTTCGTCACGCCGTAGAGGGCGGCCCACAGCCCGTCCTCCTCGACGCGGGACTCCTCCTTGTGGTGGGCGCCCAGGGCGCCGAGGAAGCCGCAGTTGGAGATGGACCGGCCGTCGAGGACGTCGCTGCCGGAGTCGATCACGAAGTCGACGTCCTCGATCCGCAGGGCGCTGCCGGCCAGTGCCCTGGTGACGGCGGTGGAGATGAGGTCGACATGCTGGAGGGAGGGCCAGGCGGCCCGCAACTCGGTCTGGGCGCTGCTGACGACGGCAACGCGGGGGAGTTCGGTTGCGCTCATGTCGCCACCGTATCAAACAAACGATCGGTAGAAAAGTGGGGCAGGAAGACGTCCTCGACCCAGTTCGTGTTGATGCGCCGGGCCCGGAAGTCGGGATGGGCCAGCACCGCCTGATGGAAGGGCAGGGTCGTGGCCACGCCCTCGATCTCCAGGTGCCGCAGCGCCCGTTCCATGCGGGCGATCGCCCGGTCGCGGTCCTCGCCCCAGACGATGACCTTGGCCAGCAGCGAGTCGTAGTCGGGGGGAACGGCGCAACCCGGGTAGCAGTGGGTGTCGACCCTCAGGTACGTGCCCTGGGGAGCGATCCACCGCTCGATGCGTCCGGGGGAGGGCATGAATCCCCGGTCGGCGGCTTCGGCGTTGATGCGGCACTCGATGGCATGGCCGGAGAGGACGACGTCGTCCTGGGCGATCCGGAGCGGCTCGCCGGCGGCGACGCGCAGCTGGGCCCGCACGATGTCGACGCCCGTGATCATCTCGGTCACCGGGTGCTCCACCTGAACCCGGGTGTTGACCTCCAGGAACGAGAACGCGCCGGCGTCGAGGTCGACGACGAACTCCACCGTCGCCGCGCCGACGTAGCCGAGCGCCCGGGCGATGGCCACCGCCGCCGCCGCCAGCCCGGCCCGCATGGCCGCCGGAAGGTCCCCGGCCGGCCCTTCTTCGAGCAGCTTCTGGTAGCGGCGCTGGTAGGAGCAGTCCCGCTCGCCGAGATGGATCACGTTGCCGTGGGCGTCGGCCAGGATCTGGACCTCGACGTGGCGGGCGTTGGTGATGTAGTGCTCGAGGTAGACCCGCCCGTCCCCGAAGGCCGACAGCGCGCTGAAGCTGGCGGCCCGGAACCGGTCGGCGAGCTCAGCGGGGTCGTGGACGACGACCATGCCCTTGCCACCCCCGCCGGCCGCCGCCTTGAGGATGACCGGATAGCCCACCACCGCGGCGGCGGCGACGGCCTCCTCGGCACTGGCGACGGTCTCCGACCCGGCCCCGAGCGGGACGCCGAGGCGCCGGGCCAGGTCCCGGGCCACGACCTTGTCGCCACCCTGGCGGATCATCTCCGCCGACGGGCCGACGAAGGTGATCCCTTTCTCGGCGCAGGCCGCGGCCAGCTCCGGCCGCTCCGACAGGAACCCGTAGCCCGGGTGCAGCGCATCGCAGCCCGTGACCAGCGCCGCCGTCACCACGCGGCCGACGTCGAGGTAGCTTTCGGCCGGCGAGGCGGGGCCGATGCAGATCGCGTCGTCGGCCAGGTGGGCCGGCAGGCTGTCGCGGTCTGCCTCGGAGACGGCGGCCACCGTCTCGAGTCCCTCGTCGACGCAGGCCCGGATGATGCGGACAGCGATCTCGCCCCGGTTGGCGACGAGAACGCGCTGCACGGCTACCCCTCCGGCGCTCCGGCCGGGAACACGACCGGGACCTTGTGGAATCCGCACACCTGCCCCTTGGTCCATTCCGGCCGCTCGGTGCGGTCGAGCTCGAACTCGGGGATCCGGCGCAGCAGTTCCGTGATGGCGACGGCCGTCTCCACCCGGACGAGGTGGACGCCGAGGCAGCGGTGGATTCCGTGGCCCAGGCTGAGGTGGCGGTTGGGGTTGCGCTCGGGGATGAGGACGTCGGGGTGGGGGAAGGCCCGGCGGTCGCGGTTGGCCAGGGCGAACCACAGCAGGGCGGTCTGGCCCGGCTCCATGGTCACGTCGCCGACGGTGACCTTCTCCATCACCTCGCGCCCGACGAGGGCCGGGGTGTAGTACCGGATGAGCTCGTCGACGGTGCGCAGCATCATGTCGGGCCGGTCGATGAGGCGGCGGCGCAGCTCGACGTCCCAGGCCAGGCGCCAGAACGTGGTGGAGAGGAACTTGGCCGTGTTGTCGATGCCGCCGATGAGCAGGACGGTGAAGAAGCCCATGAGGTCCTCGTGGCTGAGCCGCTCGCCGTCGACCTCGGACTGGATGACGAGCGACATGATGTCGGTGCCGGGGTTGCGGCGTCGCTCCTCGATCAGCGTGTTGGCGTGCTCCATCATCTCGCCGAAGACAGCCGCCGCCTTCTCCGGTTCGCTCACGAACCAGTGGGTGATGGCCCACATCCACCGGCGGTACATGTCGCCGTCCTCGGGCGGCAGACCGAGCAGGATGGCGGTCAGGATGGCCGGGACCTCGTCGGCCAGGTACCGGGCGAGGTCGGCTTTGCCGTCGGCGATGAACCCGTCGATGAGATCGTTGGTCGAACGGCGCAGCTGCTCGGTGAACTCCGCCGTCTTCTGCGGGGAAAACGGACCGGCCACCAGCGAGCGGTACTTCTTGTGCTCCGGTTCGTCCTGGCCGGCCAGCATGAGGGTGAAGCCGCCCGTCTCGTAGCGGGGGAACGTGACGCCGCGGTTGGAGAACACGTCCTTGTTGTTCATGATCTCGATGGTCTCGTCGTAGCCGCCGACCACCCAGAACCCGCCGTAGGCCTCGCTCCAGCCGATGCGGGGCTCCTCGAGCTCGTCCCGCAGCGCCTCGATGTAGGCGTAGGGCGTGCCGTCGGGGCCGAGCGGCGTGTTGTAGTGGTCGGCGGTGCTGATCAGGCTCGGGCCGCCGGTCTCCACGATGAGGTCGCTGGGTGTGCTCTCGGTCGTCGTCACGTCGGTCAACCCCCTGTGATGGCGTGGGAAGAAGATTCGGTCTCGAGCCGGATGGCCCGCTCGGGGCAGTTCTGCACCGCCAGCTGCGCCAGCTTCAGCAGCGCGGCGTCGTCGGGGTCGATGGTCGAACAGGTCGGCAAAGCCCGTCCCCACTCGTCCTCGGGCACGAAGAGGTCGGGCGCCACGAGGTAGCACTTGCCGTGCCCCTGGCAGATGTCCCAGTCGACGCGCAGTTCCATGGCGCTTCAGGTAAGCGCGCCCGGCGACCGACGGTCAGGTGTAGTCGCTACCGCAATTCAGGCCGAACCGACCACCATGGCGGCGACGGACGGTCAGGCCGAGGGAGCGGGCATGGCGGCCAGGGCCTCGGCCAGCTCCGCCCGTCCCGTCACGCCGAGCTTGCCGTAGACGTGCTGGAGCCGGTTCTCGATGGTGCGGACCGAGACGAACAGCGTCTCGGCGATCTCCTTGTTGGTCCGCCCGGCGGCGGCGAGGTGGGCGGCATCCCATTCGGCCGGCGTCAGGCGGGCCCGGGTGGCGATGGCCTGGAGGGCCGGTGTGTTTGCCCCGTCGCAGCGCTCCTTGAGCACCACCGCCCGCCGCTCGGCGGCGGCCACGGCCCGGGTGTCGCCCCGCCGGCGCCAGGCGACGGCGGCGTCGGCCGCCGCTTCGGCGGCCAGCAGGTCGGCGCCCATGGCCTCGAAGGCGGCCGAGGCGGCCTCGAGCTCCTCCGGGCTCCGCCGGGCGAGCGCCTGGACGTGGGCGGCCCGGGCCAGGGCGAGCTCGCCCTCGATCGTTGTCACGAGGGCGGTCAGCCGGTGGACCACATCCTTGGCGGCGCCCACCCGGGCCAGGTTGTGCAGCGCCACGGAAGCGCCCACGAGGTCGCCGATCTGCTCGCCGGAGACGGCCGCCTGCTCGAAGAACTGCCGGGCCAACGGGAGGTCTCCGGCGGCCACCGCGGTCCATCCCCGGGTCTGGAGGAGGTCGACGCCCATGAAGTACGACGGCGTGAGCCCGAGCCCGTCGAGGGCCTTCAGCGCGCCGGTGGCCTCGTCGGGCCGGCGGGCCAGCGCCATGGCCAGGGCCAGGTAGATGAGGCAGAACTGCTCGAACTGGGGCCGGCCGAGCTCCCGGTAGAGCGCGATCGCTTCCCGGCCGGAGCGGATGGCCGAACCGACGTGGCCCCGGTCGCCGACCCGTTTGCAGCGCTGCCAGGCGAAGATGGCCTGGGCTTCCGTCGAGCGTTCGGCCAGGGCCTGCTCGTGCTGCGCTCCGGTCAGCACCTCGGCCTCCTCGAGGCGCCCGGCATGGGCCAGCGCCTCGGCCCGGTACCAGGCGTGCATCCAGGGGTACCAGTCCATCGGGGTGGTGAGCGCCAGCTGCGCTTCGTGACCCCGGCGGTTGGCCTCCAGTGCCGCCTCGATGCGCCCGAGCCGGGCGAGGCTGTAGGCGCCGGGCATGCAGGCCCAGACCAGTGCCCGGCCCGTGGCCCGGGCGATGAGCGGTTCGGCCACCGCCGCCGACGTGCGCGGGCCGTGGGTGGCCAGCAGGAGCGCGGAGCGGCGGGCGGCGATCTCGTCCCGCCAGGTCGGATCGGCCAGGCTCTCCTCCACCTCGACGGCCATGCGGAGGCCTTCGTCGATCGTCCCGGCGTAGATGACGCGGTTGTCGAGGCGGGTGATGGCGATGATGGCCCGCTCGGCGTCACCGGTGGCCCGGGCGGCCAGGTCGGCGAGGGCGGCCTCGGCCTCGGCGCCGCGGCCCTGGAGCCCGGCCAGCTGGGCGGCCAGGAGAGCGGCGTCGAAGCCGGCCCCGGCATCGACGGCGGCCCGCGCCAGCCGCTCGGCGAGGGGGAAGTCGTAGCGCCACCGGGCGGTGGTGGCGGCGGCCAGCATGAGGTCGGGGCGGGCCCCGCCGCCGTCGAGCCGCCAGGTGGCCACCCGCAGGGTGTCCTCCCGGCGGCGGGCTCCGGTGGCCTCGACACCTTCGGCGAGGGCCCGGGCGATCGACCGGCAGCGCAGCGCCGGGATCCGGGCCCGCAGCACGTCGCCGTAGATGGGGTGGGCGAGGCGGACGGCCAGGCGACGGCCGTCGGCCCGGGAGACCAGCAGCGCCTTGCGCTCCAGCGTCTCGGCCAGGTCGGAGTCGGCCAGCGTGGCCAGTACCGCGGGGCCGAGGGGCTCGCCGAAGGACACCGCCTCCAGCAACCGGCGTTCGGCGGGCGACAGCCCGGCCAGACGGGCCTCGACCAGTTCCACCAAACGGTCGGAAGGGGAAAGGGGGCCGGTCAGGCGCCACAGACCGCCGTCGTCGCGCAGCACGCCGTCGCGCGCCGCGCCGACGACCAGCTCCCGCAGGAACAGCACGTTGCCCTCGCAGTGGACGGCGAGGTGGGCCACGGCCGCCTTGTCAACCGGGCCGCCCAGCGCGGCGGCGAGGAGCTCGTCGACCGCCTCGAAGTCGAGACCCTCGATCTCGAGGCGTTCGACGAGCCCGTCCTTCCAGAGCCCCACGACCGGGTCGGGGGCCGGCTCGCCGCTGCGCACGGTCGTGAGCACGGTGGCCGCCCCGGTGACGGCCAGCTGGTGGACGAGGGTGGCCGAGGCGTCGTCGAGGAGGTGGGCGTCATCGACCAGCAGCAGGAGCCGTCGACCACCCGCCCGGTCGACGAGCGCCGCCGCGGAGCGGCGCAGGAGGTCGGCCCGGTCGTCGACCGCCCCCGAGGCCTCGTGGTGGACGGCCGGGAGCAACGGCGCCAGGGCGCCGAAGGGGATGGTCGACGCCGCCCGGCTGGCCGTCACGCGGGCGGTGGCCAGGCCGGCCCGCTCGGCCAGCTGGAGGCCTTCGACGGCCAGGCGGGTCTTTCCGACGCCGGCCGGACCGGCCAGGACGGCGCCCTTGACGCCGTCATCGGCCAGGAGGGCGCGCAGGCGGCGCAGCTCGCCGCCGCGCCCGACGAAGGGCCATTCCGCCCCGAGGACGTCCTGCGCTCCCCCCATATCTGCAGTATCTCACGCGGTCCAGCCGGCCGGACGGTGGTGGTCGAAAGGGGGACATTTCGTGTAGCCGCTACTCCTGACCGGCGCTCGTCCTCCGTGGTGGTGTCGCGACTGTCAGGACGAGCTGGCCAGGAGGACCGGGCCGTGACCAGGAGGCGACCGGCCGAATGACGTTTCCCGAGGAACTCGATCTCGAGGTGGCGGAACTGCTCGGCGAGGACGATCCCGCCTCCGACTCCTACGAGACGGCGACCCGCGCCCACCAGCTGGCCAAGCAGCTCGCCACCGCCGGCCGGATCGACGATGCCGTCACGCTGTACCGACGGGCGATCGCCATCAAGCAGCGGGTGCTCGGACCGGGCGACCCGGAGGTCGTCACCACGCTGCACAACCTGGCGGTCCTGCTCAAGGCGGCGGGCCGGACCGAGGAAGCCGAGACGCTGTGGGCCGAAGCCCGGGCCGTCCTCAACACCTGAAAACCAAGGAGGAGCCGTGACCACCAGCGCTGTCAGCACCGCCAGCGACGTCTTCGACGCCTTCGTCGCCGCCTACAACGATCAGGACTTCTCCCGGCTCGGGGAACTCGTCGCCGATGACGTGCTGGTCATCCACCACAACCGCGGTGTCGAAGCCAAGAGCAAGGAAGAGCTCTTCAGTCTCTTCGAGGCCTTCGGCGCGGCCTTCCCCGACCGGCGCTTCTCCAACGAGCGCAGCCGCCTCGCCGAGGGCGACACCGTGGCGGTGCAGCACACGTGGGGTGGGACGGCGGCCGCCGACGTCCCGGGCTTCGCCGAAGCCGGCGGAATCGTGAGCCTCGACCTGTGCACCGTGTTCAGGGTCCGCGACGGCCGCCTCGTCGAGTACCACGACTACGGCTGAGCAGGGAATTTCGGCCCTCGACAGTCCGAGGCCGCCTGGCTAGAATCTACCAATCGTTTGATAGAAAGCAATCGCCGAACGTCACGCCGAAACCGGCGCCGTGGAGAAGGGGGGACTGGGGCATGCGTCGCCAGAACCGTGGAGATCCGTATCCGCCGACCGCAACAGTGAAGCGCTGGAGGGTGATGGGAGTGGTGCTGGCCGCGGCGGCCCTCACCGCCACGGCGTGCGGCAACCGGTCCTCGGGCAAGGACCTCAACGCCCTTCTCAAGAACGGGCAGCCGACGCCGGCCACCGAGGCCGCTCCGGGAACGCCGGCCGCCCCGGCTGACAACTCGGCGGCGCCGTCGGGTTCGGCCGCCCCTGCGGCCGGGACCGACACCGGCAGCGCCGCCCCGGCGTCGGCGGCGGCCGCCGCCCCAGGCGCCGCTTCGAGCGGGGCGCAGCCGTCGAGCGCCGCTGGCTCCGCCTCGGCTCCGGCGCCGAGGTCGGCGGCCGGCACGGCGGCGGCCAAGGGTTCCTCGGCCGGTTCAGTGCCCGGTGCCGCTCCGGGCGGCCACGCCGCCGGGGCCCCGTCGGCGGGGCCGGTCGGTGGGGGAGCGGCGCCCGGTGCGCCGGCTCCGGCGGCGCCGAGAGCCTGCAGCGGCAACGAGGCGCCGATCGTGATCGGCAGCGTCGGCACGCTGTCCGGGGTCGTCGGCTACCTGTTCACGCCCGGCATCGTCGCCATCCAGTCGTGGGCGGCCGACATGAACGCCCGGGGCGGGATCAACTGCCACAAGATCAAGTACATCCAGGGTGACGACGGCGGCGACCCGGCCCGCAACCAGTCGATCGTCCACAACTTCGTGGAGCAGGAGAAGGTCATCGCCTTCGTCTTCAACCCGGCGCCGTTCTCCGGCCAGGCGAGCGCCGACTACCTGAACCAGAAGGGCGTGCCGGTGCTCGGCCAGGAGGGCGGCCAGCTCTTCTACTACGACAGCCCGATGTTCTTCCCGATCTACGCCAACGGCGACATGATGCAGGCCAACGAGGTGTACCAGGCGGCCAAGGTCTTCCTGCCCCAGGGCAAGAAGAAGATCGGCACGATCTCCTGCACCGAGGCCGAGTACTGCAACCTCTTCGACAAGACGGCCAAGGAGATCGGCGAGAAGCTCGGGTTCCAGGTCGTCTTCCAGGCCAAGGGCACGCTGACGGCGCCGGACTACACGTCCAACTGCATCCAGGCCCGCAACGAGGGCGTCGACGCACTGATCACATCGCTCGACGCCCAGACGAACCACCGCCTGGCCGCCTCGTGCGCCAAGGTCGGGGTGAAGGTGCCGCTGGCGTCGGCATCGCTGCAGGGCTCCTACGACTACGCCGACGACCCCAACATGGAAGGCACGGTGATCGGGATGAACACCCGGCCGTGGTTCGTCACCGGCGACCCGGCGATCGCCACCTACCTGGGGGCGCTCAAGACGTACGCCCGGGGCAAGGACGCCATTCCCGGGCCCGGTTCGATCAACGGGTGGACCGACGCCAAGGCGTTCGAGCACGCCGCCCGGGGGATCGCCCCCGGCGCCACGCCGACGAGCAAGGACATCCTCGACGGACTCTACGCGTTGAACGGGGACAATCTCGACGGCCTTACGTACCCGCTGCGCTTCGCTCCCGGTAAAACCAAGAAGAAGGTCGCCTGCGGGTATCCGGTGATCACCGGGAAGTCCGGCAAGTTCACCACCGAGCCGCAGATGAGCTGCCTGCCGGGGTACGAGCCGTGAGCGCCCGCCCCCGCCTCTCCAGCCTGGCCCTGGTCGGCCTGGCCGCCGCTGGTCTCGTCGGCGTCAGCGCCGGGCCGTCCCAGGCCTTCGGCGGGACGTTCCGGGCCACGTCGGCCGCCAGCGGCGTCCGGGTCAGCATGGTCGTCCCCCACGCACCGCTGTCCGACCAGGTGGCGGACTTCGGCGGCCCGGTGGCCCAGACGGTCGTCGACTCCATCGGGGAGAGCTCGGCCTACGCGTCGTTCCCGTTCCCCGGTGCCGGTCCGGCGACGGCGCCGGCGCTCGCCCGGGGGGCCAGCGGCGGCCAGGCGCCCGTGCCCGACTATCCGCTGTTCGTCTCGTCGAAGGCTCCCGCCAACCCAAAGCAGCAGTTCGGAAACGGTCCCCTCGCCCTCGAGGCGGAGAGCGGCGACCAGGCCTCGGCGGCCACGGCCACCGTCGGCCTCGACGGCGGCGGGGGGAGCGCCCTTGGGCTGTCGAAGTCCCACGCCGAGTCGGGGGCCAAGGGCGACGGCGTGAGCGCCGTGGCCACGTCGGAGACGACCGGCTTCTCGGTCGGGCCGCTGCAGATCGCCCGGGTGGTGTCGAACGCCACCACCACCTTCGGGCCTGACGGCAAGCTCACCCGGGTGGCCTCCACCGTGGTGGAGGGCGCCAGCGTCGGCGGAACGCCGGTCGCGATCGACAAGCCCGACCTCGGCCCGGTCAACCAGCTGCTGGCCCAGGCCAAGATCCGGATCGACTTCGCTCCCAAGCAGGAGGCGGCCACGGGCGTCACTGCGCCGATGCTGCGGATCACGCAGCACGACGACTCGTCGGGGGCCACGATCATCTACCAGATCGGCGAAGCGTCGGCCTTCGTCGATGCCGCCCTGCCGGCGTCGTCCGCCGCCGCGCCGTCCTCATCGGCCGGTCCCGACCATGCGGCGGCACCGCCGGCGACCCGGCCCGAGCAGAGTTCCGCCACCGAGCCGAAGCCCGGGGGTCCGTCCCCCGAGATGACAGCCTCCCCTGAGGCGGCGGCTCCAGTGACGGGCCCGAGCCCGACGCCGCTCATCGAACCCGCTGTCACCGCCGTCCCCGTCCCCGTCCCCGTCCCGGTCCGGTTCGTCCTCCCGGCCCCTTCACCGGTGGCCGAGCAGCCGGCACCGGCGGCGGCCTCGACCACGGAACCGGCGCCGACGCGGACCATCCAGCTGGCCCAGGCGTCCCGCCCGGCGGCCGTCAACCCGGCCGCCCGCCTGCTGCTCAGCACCTCCGACCCGACTCCCGCCTTTTTGATCCTGACCGTCGGTTCGGTGACGGGGCTGGTCATCGCCGGCTTCCTGGGCCGCCGACGGACCGCCCGAGGCTGAACCCATGAACCTGGTCAAGCTCTGCCGCAACCAGTGGGACCGGACGCTCGCCATCGTGCTCATCGTCGGGGGCTTCGCCGCCCTCCTCGTCGGGTGGCTGGCGGTCAGCGGCACGATCTTCACCTTCGAGCAGATTCCCTACGTGATCTCCGGCGGGCTCCTCGGCGTCTGTCTCATCGCTCTCGGCTGCGCCTCGTGGGTGTCGGCCGACCTCCGGGACGACTGGCGCAAAATGGACCGGCTGGAGGCGGCCGTCGAGGCGCTCCGCTCGGCGGCCGGCACCGAAGAGCCGACCATCGTGCTCAGCGACCAGGAGCAGGGCCGCACGGCGCTGCGGGTCTCCGGGAGAGCGTGATGCCGGCACTCGGAGCGGCGGTCTCCGCCGGGGCCGCGCTCATGGTCCTCGCCTGGTACCGGGCGTCCGGCACGGTCGCCGTCGAGGACCAGGTGCGGTGGGCGTCGGTCGGACTGGCCGGGGCGATGCTGATGGCCGTGGCCGGGTTCGTGGCCGTGGCGGTGGCCCACCGGCGCCTGCGCCTGCGGTTCCGTTCCGTCGAGGCAACGCTCGTACCGTGCCTGGCCGGGATGGAGGCCGCCGCGGGCTCGGCGCATCCCACGGTGACCGGCAACGGTGTGGCGCTGGTGGCGGCGCCGAACATGCGGCACTTCCACCGGCCCGACTGTCCACTGGCGGCGGGGAAGGCCGCCCGTCCGGCCTCCGGGGCCGACCACGAGCGGGCCGGACGGCGGGCCTGCGCGGTGTGTGCCCCGTGAAGGAATTCCTGCCCTTCATCATCGTCGGGACGGTGACGGGCTCGCTCTACGGCCTGGCCGGGCTCGGGCTCGTGCTCACCTACCGCACGTCGGGCGTGTTCAACTTCGCCCACGGCGCCCTGGCTGCCGCTTCGGCCTACGGCTTCTACACGCTGCACTTCAACATGCACCTCCCCTGGCCGGTGGCGCTCCTCATCGCCGTCGGGGTCTTCGGCGGCGTGGGAGGTGTGCTGCTGGAGCGGCTGAGCCGGGGCCTGACCGGCGTCCGCACGGCCACGATCATCGTGGCCACCATCGGGTTGCTGCTGTTCCTGCAGGGCTTCCTGTACTGGCGCTACGGCCTCGCCCGGCGCAACTTCCCCGATTTCCTGCCGACGAAGACGGCGTTCACCGTGCTCGAGGTGACGGTGTCGTGGGCCCAGATCATCAACGTGGCCGTGGGGACGGCGAGCTTCGTGGCACTGTTCCTTTTCCTCCGCCGGACCCGGCTCGGCGTGTCGATGCGGGCGGTGGTGTCCGCCCCGGACCTCCTCGGGCTGGCCGGAACGAGCCCCGTCCGGATCCGGGTGATCTCCTGGGTCATCGGCTGCTCGTTCGCCGCCCTGACCGGGATCCTCATCAGCCCGACGCTGGTCGGCATCGACGCCATCCTGCTTACCGCCCTGGTCGTGCAGGCCTTCGGGGCGGTGGCCATCGGCCGGTTCCAGAGCCTTCCCTTGACGTACCTCGGTGGCATCGCCATCGGCATCCTCGCCGCCGTGGCCCAGAAGCAGTTCCTCAAGCCGCCCTTGAACGGGATCTCGAGCGTGACGCCGTTCCTGGTGCTGATCGCCGTGCTGCTGATCACGCCGGCCCGCAAGCTGCCGGTCGGTGTCGGGCGCCTGGCCGGAACCGCCCGCCGGGGGCTGCGCCTGCCGCCGGCCGTGTCGGCCGGTGCGGCGCTGGCCGCCGTCGTCGGGCTCGTCGCCCTGCCGCAATTGGTCGGCAACCGGCTGCCGATCTACGGCTCGGCGCTGGCCTTCGTGGTGCTCTTCCTCTCCCTGTCGTTCCTGACCCAGGTGTCGGGCCAGATCTCCCTGGCCCACTCCGCCTTCCTGGCCATCGGAGCGGTGACGATGAGCCACCTCACCGTCGAGAGCTACGGCGCCACCGGCAGCGGCAACCTCGGCAAGGTGGCCGGGACCGGCATCCCCTGGGCCGTGGCGCTCCTCGGCGCCGGCGCCGTCACCGCTCTCGTCGGTGCGGTCCTGGCCCTTCCGGCCATGCGGACGACCGGCGTCTACCTGGCCCTGGTCACGTTCGGGTTCGGCCTGCTGATGGACAACGTGCTCTCGCCGTCGGGGCTCATGTTCGGTGGGACCTCCCAGGCCGGCCGGCGCGTCCTGCGCCCCGACTTCGGGCCGTTCCACCCCGGCAGCGACAAATCCGTGTACTACGCCATCCTGGCCGTGGTCCTGATCTGCTGCGCCGTGCTGTCCGCACTACGGCGGGCCCGGCTCGGCCGCTACCTCCGGGGCATGGCCGACTCACCGACCGCGCTCACCACGCTGGGCCTCGGGGTCAACACCACCCGGCTCATCGTCTTCTCCGTCTCGGCGTTCTTCGCCGGGATCGCCGGGGCGCTGTTCGCCACCCAGACCAGCCCGGTGACGGCCTTCTCCTTCAATGTCACGAACTCCTTGCTGTACCTCACGATCCTGATCGTGGCGGCGACGGTGGCCGGCTTCGTGACGTCGGCGTTCGTGGCCGCGGCCCTCCTGGTGGTCGTCCCTGCCTACCTCAGTTCGATCACGTTCGAGGTCCAGTCGATGCTGTTCGGGCTCGCCGCTCTCCTCGCCGCCGTCGTCTCCGACGGCCGGGTCGACTGGGGCTCGATCGCCGCCCGGTTCCGCAGCCGGCTGGCCTCGGCGGCGACGGCCTCCGAGGAGCGGCGCGCCCACGGCCCCGTCACCGCCCGTGTCGAGGGGGCGGAGGCGTGACCGCCGGTCTCGAAGTCCGCGACCTCAGTGTCCGCTACGGCGGCAACGTCGCCGTAGCCGGGGTCACGCTCTCCGCCCCGATGGGGCGCCTCACCGGGCTGATCGGGCCCAACGGCGCCGGCAAGACCACCACCTTCAATGCCTGCAGCGGTCTGCTCCGCCCGGCCACCGGCCAGGTCCTCCTCTTCGACTCCGACGTCACCCGCCTCGGTCCCGCCCGCCGGGCCCGGCGCAAGCTCGGCCGGACGTTCCAGCGGATGGAGCTGTTCAGCTCCATGACCGTGGCCGAGAACGTCGCCCTCGGCCGCGAGGCGGGCCTGGGCGGCAGCAACCCGCTGCGGCAGTTCCTGGCCAGCCCGGCGCAGCGCCGGGCCGTGCAGGCCGCCACCGAGGAGGCCCTCGACGCCTGCTTCATCACCGACCTGGCCCACCAGGCCGTGGAGACCCTGTCCACCGGGCAGCGCCGCCTGGTCGAACTGGCCCGGGTGCTGGCCGGGGGGTTCCGCATGCTGCTCCTCGACGAGGTGTCGTCGGGACTCGATCACGCCGAGTCCGAGCACCTCGGCGGCATCCTGCGCAGGCTGGTCGACGAGCGCGGCGTCGGGATCCTGCTCGTCGAGCACGACATGGCACTGGTCATGGCGGTGTGCGACTACCTCTACGTCCTCGACTTCGGCAAGCCGATCTTCGAAGGCACCCCTCCCGAGGTGCAGGCCAGCCCGATCGTCCGGGCCGCCTACCTGGGGTCGGAGGCGGGCCTCCAGGCCGCCGGACACGCCGCCAAGGTGGTCTGATGTTCGAGATCGACGGTGTCACCGCCGGCTACGGGCCGACCACCGTGCTGCGCGACGTCAGCCTGAGGGTCCCGCCGTCGACGGTCGTGGCCCTGCTCGGCCCCAACGGTGCCGGCAAGACCACGCTGCTCAAGGTGGCGTCGGGCCTCCAGCCCGCCCGGGAGGGCCGGATCCTCCTCGACGGCGAGGACGTCACCGGGAGGACCCACTTCGAACTGGCCGGCCGGGGCGTGTGTCACATCCCCGAGGGGCGGGGCATCTTCCACCCCCTCACCGTGCGGGAGAACCTGCTGCTGTTCAGCCCGAAGGGGGCGCAGCGCGACAGCCTGGAACGGGCCCTCCAAGCCTTCCCCCGTCTCGGGGAGCGTCTCCATCAGGTGGCCGGCACGCTGAGCGGCGGTGAGCAGCAGATGCTGGCGCTGGCCCGGGCCTACGTCGCCGGGGCCAGAGTCATCCTCCTCGACGAGGTCTCGATCGGTCTGGCCCCGGTCATCGTGGACGCCGTCTACGAGTTCCTCGAGCGGCTGGCCGGCGAGGGCGTGTCGCTGCTTCTCGTCGAGCAGTACGTCAACAAAGCCCTGGCCATCGCCGAGTACGTGTACATCCTCGGGCGGGGCCGTATCACGTTCGCCGGGGACGCCGGCGAGCTCTCCGACGACGACGTCTTCCACCGCTATCTCGGCATCGAGGTCGCCACAGCCTCTTAGCACGACAACCGTTCACCACCGAAGACAAAGGAGTGTTCCCATGGCGGACTTGGCTGGTAAGCGCGCCCTCGTGACCGGGGCGGCCACCGGGATCGGACGAGAGGTCGCCGCGGTGCTCGTCGAGCAGGGCGCCAACGTCATGATGGTCGACATCCAGGACGACCTGGTGGCCAAGGAAGCCGAGGCGCTCGGCCAATCCTCCGTCGCCGCCGACGTGACGAACCCCGAGCACGTCAAGCGGGCCGTCGACGCCACCGTCGAGGCCTACGGCGGCCTCGACATCATGGTTCCGGTGGCCGGCGTCCTCGACATCCACCCGCTGCTGACACAGCCGCTCGACAGCTGGAACCGGACCCTGGACGTGAACATCACCGGCCTGCTCCACTGCCTCCAGCAGGGGGCACCGGCGATGATCGCCGGCGGCGGGGGGGCGATCGTCTGCATGTCGTCGATCCAGGGGCTGCGCTCCGCCGCGCTCGTCGGGGCCTACGGTGCCAGCAAGGCGGCGGTGATCTCGCTCACCCGGACCGCCGCCGTGGAGCTGCGGGACAGCAACGTCCGCATCAACGCCGTCTGCCCCGGCTTCATCGACGCACCGATGGCCCACCGGGCCGTGCCCGTCATCAACGAAATCGTCGGCACCGACATCACTCCGATGGTGCTCCAGGCGCAGGGACGGCTCGGAACACCCCGGGAAGTGGCCGAGGTCGTCGCCTTCCTCGCCTCCGACCGGGCCTCGTTCGTCACCGGCCAGGTCCTCGCCATCGACAACGGCTACAGCGTTCGCGTCGGCTAGTGCCGGCGCGTTGATCAACACGGAGCTGACCATGGAATTCGCCCTGTTCCACACGCCCTTCGACCTGCCCCATCGGACCCCGGAGCAGATCTTCACCTACGCCGTCAATCAGGCGGTCGCCGCCGAAGAGGCCGGCTTCACCGAATACTGGGTCGGTGAGCACTTCACCCAGACCTGGGAGTGCATCCCCAACCCGGAACTGGTCATCGCCGCCGCGGCCCGCGAGACCGACCGGATCAAGCTCTGCCCCGGCGCCCACCTGCTGCCGTACCACGACCCGGCCACCCTCGCCATCCGGTGCGCCTGGCTCTCCCACATCACCCAGGGCCGGTACATCCTCGGCATCGGCGCCGGTGCCTTCCCCGGCGACGCCGCCCTCCACGGCCTCCCCGACCTCTCCCAGAACCACGAGATGGTCAAGGAGTCCCTCGACATCATGCTGAAGGTCTGGGAAGGCGAACCCTTCCACTACGAGGGCCGCCACTTCCGCGGCGGGTTCCCCGAGCCCGTGGACGGGCACCCCTACCGGTCCTGGACACCGTACGGGGGAACGATGCCGCTCGCCCTGGCCGGCCTGAGCCCGAACTCGCCGACGCTCACCTTCGCCGGTTCCCGGGGTTACATCCCCCTCTCCGTCTTCGCCGGTGAGGCCACGGTGAAGAACCATTGGGAGAGCTACGCCGCCGCCGCCGCCGAGGCCGGCATCACCGGCGTCAGCCGCAAGGAGCTGCGGGTCGCCCGCGAGGTGTTCTGCGCCGAGACGGATGCCGAAGCGAAGCGTCTGGCCAGTGAGTACCTGGGCCGCGCCTGGCGGGAATACCTCCTGCCCGTCTACAAGCTCGTCGGCCTCATGGAGCGGCTGATTCCCGACCCGACCATCGATCCCATGAGCGTGGACGTCGACTATCTGGTCGACCACGTCTGGATCGTCGGCTCGCCCGACACCGTCGTGGAGAAGCTCGAGGCGTCCATCGACGCCAACGGCGGCTACGGCACGACGCTGGTCTTCGCCCACGACTTCATGGACAACCCCGAGCCGTGGAACCAGTCGATGCGGCTGCTGGCCAAGGAGGTTGGGCCCCGGGTGCGGGTCCCCGAGTAGATCGTTGCCGACGATCCTGCAGTCGGAGGACGCCGGGCTGGTCACGCTCACGCTGGACCGGCCCGGCGTCCTCAACGCCATGGACGACGCCATGGCCGCCGAGCTCCTCGCCGCCCTCGACCGGGCGGCGGCCGACCCCGCCGTCCGGGCCCTGCTCCTCACCGGGGCCGGCCGGGCCTTCTGCGCCGGCCAGGATCTCGGCGAGGTGGACCGGATGCGCCAGGGCGGCGGCTTCGCCGAACACCTGGCCGCCACCTGGAACCCCTTGATCGAGCGGATCTGGACGCTGGAGAAGCCGGTCATGGCCGCCGTGAACGGCCCCGCCATCGGCGCCGGCGGCGCGCTGGCGCTGGCCTGCGATCTCGTCGTCGCCTCCGAGCAGGCGCTCTTCGTGGCGGCCTTCTCGAAGCTCGGCGTCATCCCCGACGCCGGCCTGACGTGGTTCCTCCCTCGCCTGGTCGGTATGGCGAAGGCGATGGAGATCGTCTACCTCGGAGACCCGATCGACGCCGCCCGAGCCCTGCACCTTGGGCTCGTGAACGAGGTCGTCCCCGCGCCGACCCTGATGAAGCGGGCCACCGACCTCGCCCTCCGACTCGCCGCCGGCCCGACGCAGGCCTACGGCGCCGCCAAGCGGGTCATGCACGCCGCCGTCATGCTCCCACTCCGTGACACCATGCACCTGGAGGCCTCCACCCAGGACCTCGTGGGCGAAACCGCCGACAACCGGGAAGGCCTCGCCGCCTTCTTCGAAAAGCGTTCGCCCCGGTTCCGGGGAACCTGAGAGGGACAGCTCGAGGTCTCCTGACCTTGTCTTCCTCAGTCCGGTCGTGGTGGGTTCGAGTAGTGGGTGGGGAAGCTGGCGAGGACGTCGCGGGTACGGATGAACAGTCGCTGTCAAGGTCGCCTTCGACCGTCTGGAATCCCCAGCAAAGGTGAAAAGCGGGGCACTTTCGCCGATGGGGTCGACGGCGATGAGGCGGGCGGCGGCGTGTTGGGCGGCGAGGCTGGCGCGGTGGAGGGCTTCGAAGAGCAGGCTCATGCCGAGGCCCTGGCCTTGCTGGTCGACGTCGATGGCCCGCCGGGCGAGGAAGACGACGGGGACGGGGGAGGGGCCGTCACCCGGTTCGCCTGGGACGACGCCTCGAACCTCGTCGGGTGATCGACGCCCCCGGGCGGACGTCCCGGTTCGGCTGGGACAGCGGAGGCCAGTCGGTCTCCGCCTCCGGGCCGGGCACTGCGCCGGTGAACCTCGAATGGCAAGACGGCAACCGGCCGACTTGGTTGGCTACGTCAGCCCCGCTTGCGTTCGGTACCTTTCGGGTGTCCGGGGTGGACCGCTTCGATGATGACCCGCCGTCGCGGTTTTGGGCCTCGTCCTTTCCGTTGTGGTTGGCCGCTTCCGGTGTTGGTGGGGTCGTCGACGAAGTAGAAGAGACGGCCGCCGCTGGTGACCTCGTATTGCCAGCGGTGGTAGGTCCGACCTTCGTAGGTTCCGGTGCTCCAGGTCTTGCCCTCGAGCTTCTTTTGCCGGGACGAGAACTCGGTGGGGTTGCGCGAGAGTTGGTCATAAGCGGCCGCGAGTGCATTCGGCTCTTGTGCGGCCCATTGGGTCCAGTCATCGGCGACGTGTTTGTCGGCACCGACGATTTCCGGCTCAACTGATCGTTTCGTGGGTGGCTCCCTGACCCGGGCGTGAGTGCACGCCGTGTCCTGTCTACGTTTCCGGCTGTTCGAAGGCTGGCTCGTAGAAGGACGGCGGCGTGCGGG
>Ga0070741_10004071_pt1 | contig 34752 bp, 33 predicted proteins | sample Coa_R1_4_FD_66440 | JGI IMG/M metagenome (GOLD analysis project Ga0070741, IMG submission 66440) | Surface soil microbial communities from Centralia Pennsylvania, which are recovering from an underground coalmine fire - Coalmine... | ecosystem: Environmental > Terrestrial > Soil > Unclassified ... | reverse complement strand
GGGCTCGGGCTCCTCACGTTCTGCGCGCTCCTGGCCGAGGGGGCGATCGGCGACTGGAGCGCGGTCTATCTGCACGACACGCTCGGCGCGGCGCCGGCCGCCAGCGCCGCCGGGTTCGCGGCGTTCTCGCTCGCGATGGCGGCGGGGCGCCTCGGCGGGGACCACGTCCTCGCCCGGCTCGGCGCCCGGCGGCTCCTCCGGGGCGCGAGCGCCGTCGCGGCGGTCGGGCTCGCGGCCGCGCTGGGCGTCGGCGATCCCGGCCTCGCGATCGTCGGCCTGGGACTGGTCGGGCTCGGGCTCGCGAACGCGGTCCCGGTCCTCTTCGGCGCCGCCGGGCGGGTGGGGGGGATCCCGCCCGGCACGGCCCTGGCCGCCGTGGCGACGACCGGCTACGGCGGCTTCCTCGCCGGGCCGCCGCTGATCGGGGCACTCGCGGACGCGGCGGGGCTGTCGGTCGCCCTCGGCGTGGTCGTGGCGGCGCTGGCGCTCCTGGCGGCCGGGGCGCCTGCGCTTCCCTGCGAGGCCGGCCGCGGCCGCCCCTGACGTGGGCCGCGCGCTGAGCTAGACTGCGTCGGGACGGGCCCGGGATCGCTGCTCGCGCCCGGGTCGATCCGACGTGCGCCGCGGGTCGAGCTGGACTGCGGTGGCGGAGCGACCGGGCCCCTTTGCCGCCGGACGGCTCGCCCCGGTGGCCGTGCTCCATCGGACGAGAGAGGAGGCGACCCATGGCCGACCGCATCATCCTGCGCACGGGCGAGGCGCTGGTGGCCGGAGGTCCGCCGGGCACGGCGGCCGAGCCGGAGGTCGTGATCGGCGCGCTGGACGGCCCGGTCGGCGTCGCGATGGCGACCCTGCTGGGCGGGCAGGTCAAGGGCCACACGCGCGTCTTCGCGCTCCTCAACACGGACGTCCAGGTCCGGCCGGCCACGCTGATGGTCAGCAAGGTCACGGTCGGGGGAGAGAAGGCGACGAAGTACACGAACATCCTGATGGGCACCGTCCAGGCGGCGATCGCCCACGGCGTGCTCGACGCGGTGCGGGCCGGCGACCTGCCGCGCGCCCAGGTGAACGACCTCGGGATCATCTGCGCGGTGTGGCTGGCCCCCACGATCGTCGACGTGGCCGACCTCGACCACCGGGTGCTCTTCGACATCCACCGGCGGGGGATGGCGAAGGCGATCGCCAAGGCGATGCGGCACGAGCCGTCGATCGACTGGCTGCTCGCCCACCAGGACGAGGTCGTCCACCGGTACTTCCAGATGGGGCTCGACGGGAAGATCTGACCGCCGCCGCGGAGCGGTCCCACGGTGCGCTTCCGGGATGGCTCGAGGGCCTCGATGCGCCCGCGCCGGCGCGGGGGATGACCGCGCCGCGGCGAGCGGGGCGCCGGGCGGGACCGGCGCTAGACGATCCGTACCGTCAGGCGGTGAATGCCCTCGACGCCGTCGGGGAGCGGGAGGTGGGGCCGACCGGCTGGACGGCGCCCGTCCCGTCGATGGCGCGGACGCGGCGGGTCGCCGCCCCCAACAGACCGGGCCGCTCCGCGCCTTGCCGCGGGCCGGGGGTTCCCCTATCCTGGCCGGGACTCGCGTGGCCGGCACGGTCTGCGATGGACAGCTCGCCCGCCCCAGAGGTGTCGTCCCGTGATCCCGGGGAGCGGTCCCGGACGCTCCTCGAGATCAACAACGCCATCATCTCGAACCTCACCCGCGAGGCGCTGTTCCGGGCGATCGCCGAGACGCTCCGGCGAGTGCTCCCGCTCGACAGGACGGCGATCTTCCTCCACGACCCCCGGCGGGACGTCCTCACCCTGTACATGCTCGAGGCAAGCCTGCCGTCGGCGTACTTCGCGGTGGGGCTGGAGATGCCGGCCGGCGAGAGCCACGTCGGCTGGGTGTTCCGGGAGGTCCGCCCGCTACTGCGCCGCGATCTGGCGGCCGAGGCCCGCTTTCCGATGGAGGCCCGCGCCCTGGCCGACGGGGTGCGCTCGTACGTGATCGTGCCGCTGGTGCGCCGCGGCCTGGCCATCGGCACGCTGGCGGTCGCCAGCACCCGCGCGGACCAGTACTCGGAAACCGACATCCCGCTGCTCGAGGCGATCGCGGGCCAGGTCGCGCTGGCGGTCGAGAACATGCGCGCCCACGAGGAGCTGGCCGCCCTCAAGAACCGCCTCCAGCGCGAGAACGTGTACCTCCAGGAGGAGATCCGCCGCGAGCACAACTTCGTCGAGATGGTCGGCACGAGCCCCGCGCTCCTCGCCACACTGCGACGCGTCGAGCAGGTCGCTCCCACCGACTCAACGGTCCTGATCTCCGGCGAGACCGGCACCGGCAAGGAGCTCATCGCCCGCGCGATCCACGACCGGAGCCCCCGGCGCGAGCGGCCGCTGGTCAAGGTCAACTGCGCCGCGATCTCGGCCGGGCTGGTCGAGAGCGAGCTGTTCGGCCACGTGCGGGGCGCGTTCACCGGCGCCCTCGAGCGGCGATACGGCCGGTTCGAGCTGGCGGACGGCGGCACGCTGCTCCTGGACGAGGTCGGGGAGCTGTCGCCGGAGACGCAGGTGAAGCTCCTGCGGGTGCTGCAGGAGCAGGAGTTCGAGCCGGTCGGCTCCAGCCGCTCGATCCGCGTCAACGTCCGCGTGCTGGCCGCCACCAACCGGGACCTGGCCGAGGCAGTCGCCGCCGGTCGGTTCCGGGCCGACCTCTACTACCGCCTGGCGGTCCTCCCGGTCGAAGTCCCGCCGCTCAGGGCCCGCCGCGCGGACATCCCCCAGCTGGTCATGTTCTTCCTGACGCGCTTCGCGAAGCGGTTCGGGAAGCCGATCGAGGCCGTGTCCCGCGCGAGCATGGAGCGGCTGCTGGAGTACGGCTGGCCCGGGAACGTGCGCGAGCTGCAGAACGTGATCGAGCGGGCGGTGGTCCTGGCCGACGGGCCCGTGCTGGAGCTGGACCCCCACCTCCTGCCGCGCGCCGGCGGTCCGGCCGGCCCCGGTCGGGCCGCCGAGCCCGGGCCGGCGCTGGCGGCTGGGCTCGCGGTCTCGGGCTCCGGCACCGACCGCTCCGATGCATCCGGTCCCCCGGCCGCCCCGGGCGCGGCGGCGAGTCCGGCCGAGCCGGCGACGCTGGAAGAGGTCGAGCGCCGGCACATCCGGGCGACGCTCGAGCGGACGGGGTGGGTCGTCGAGGGTCCGCGGGGCGCCGCGCGGGTGCTCGGTCTCCATCCGAACACGCTGCGGAGCCGCATGGGCCGGCTCGGGATCCGCCGGCCGGCCCACAACCCGCCGTAGTCGCCCCCGATCGGCGGCCGGGCGCCCACGAGCCTTCGTGGGCGTCCGGCCGCGCCACGCGCCCTTGCCCCCGGATCCCGCCGCATTCGCGCAGGATCCGGCCGGCACCCAGGTTGCCTGCGCTCGCCGGCGGAGGACGCCAATGCTGATGATCGGGATCCGGGAGCAGGCGGCCGGGCGGCGCGTCACGCTGGTGCTGGAGGGCGACGTGATCGGGCCGTGGGTCGAGGAGCTGGGCCTCGTCGCGAGTCGCTGGCTCGCAGCGGGCCGGCGGGTGACGCTCGACCTCCGGAGCGTGGGCTTCATCGACCCTGCGGGGCTCGCGCTGGTCCAGGCCCTCCGGGCGCAGCGCGTCCGGCTCCAGAACTGCTCCGCGTTCGTCGCCGAGCAGCTCCGGAGCGCCTGGCCGGTGGTCGCCGCGCCGCCCAGCCTGGGGCCGGCCTCGCACGGGCCCGGGCCGTCTCGCTCCGGGCCGGGGGCCGGGCCCGGCCCCGCGGCGGAGCCGGCCGGCCTCGAGACCCTCGCCGGGGCTGCCGACACGGTCTACCGGCTGGCGCTCGGGCTCGCGGGCGCCGCGGCGGCCGAGGAGATCGTGCAGGCCGTGCTCGGCCGGATCGCGCGCGAGCCCGGGCCCGTTGCGTGCACGCCGGTCCGCCTGTGCCGTCTGACGCTCGAGGCCGCCACCCCGTGGCTGGGGGCGGCGGACGGGGCGACGGCGCCGAACGGCGGCGACGCGCTCGCTCGCTGGCTGCCCCGGTTCGACGCGACCGGCCACCGCACGGACGAGGCGCGTGGAGCCGAGTGGGCGACGGGCCTGTCCGCCGACGCGCCGGAGACGCAGGCGCGGGTCCGCCGCGCGCTGGCGCTGCTCCCGGCCGACCACCGGGCGGTCGTGCTCCTCCGGGACGTCGAGCGCCTCCGAGAGGCCGACGTGGCCGCCATCCTCGGCATCCCGGCCGACGCCGTGCGGGTCCGGCTTCACCATGCCCGGCTGGCGGTCCGGGGCGTGCTGGCCGCCGAGGGCGGCCCGGGCGCCGCATCCATCCGGGGCCGCCCCGCCGCGCGCGGCCTGCGCGAACCGGGGCGGGCCCGGGCGGTGTCGAATAGGCGAGCCCGGAGCACGGGGGCGCGACGCCAAGGGGGAACGCGACGATGGACGTGACGACGCGCTACGACCTCATCATCATCGGCACCGGCGCCGGCGGCGGGACCCTCGCCTACCGGCTGGCCGCGTCGGGGAAGCGCATCCTGCTGCTCGAGCGGGGGGACTACGTCCCGCGCGAGAAGGCGAACTGGAGCTCGCGGGCCGTCGCGGTGGAGGGGCGATACCACACCCGCGAGGTCTGGCGCGACGCCGAGGGGCGGCCGCTGCATCCCCACACCGGCTACTGCGTCGGCGGGAACACCAAGTTCTACGGCGCCGCGCTGTTCCGGCTGCGGCGCGAGGACTTCGGCGAGCTGAAGCACTGGGGCGGAATCTCGCCAGCGTGGCCGATCGGCTACCAGGACCTCGAGCCGTACTACACGGAGGCCGAGCGGCTGTACCAGGTCCACGGCGAGCGCGGCGTCGATCCCACCGATCCGCCGGCGAGCGCGCCGTACCCGTGGCCCGCCGTCACGCACGAGCCGCGGATCCAGGCGCTCCACGACGACCTGGCCCGGCTCGGCCTCCGGCCCTTCCACGTGCCGCTCGGGATCCGGCTCGACGAGCGGGACCCGCGGACCAGCCCCTGCATCCGGTGCGAGACGTGCGATGGGTTTCCCTGCCTGCTCCACGCGAAGTCCGATGCCCAGGTGATGTGCGTGGACCCCGCGCTCCGGCACCCGAACGTCACCCTGCTCACGAACGCCCCGGCGTGGCGGCTCGAGACGAGCACGTCGGGCCGCGAGGTCACCCGCGTCCACGTCCGGCGAAACGGGCCGGCCGGAGCAATGCGGACCGAGACGTTCGCGGCCGACGTCGTCGTCGTCGCCGCCGGCGCGATCAACTCGGCGGCGCTGCTGCTCCGCTCCGCGAGCGCTCGCCACCCGGCCGGGCTGGCGAACGGCTCCGGGGTCGTGGGGCGCCACTACATGGGGCACGTCAACTCCGTGCTCCTGGCGCTCTCGCGGTGCGCGAACCCAACCGTGTTCCAGAAGACGCTCGGGCTCAACGACTTCTACTTCGGCTCGCCGGAGTGGGAGTTCCCGATGGGGCACGTCTCGTTCGTCGGCAAGCTGGATGCGGTCGCGCTCTCGGCCGGCGCGCCGGCCATCGCGCCGGGGTGGACGCTCGAGCTGATGGCCCGCCACTCGCTCGACTTCTGGCTCACCTCGGAGGATCTGCCCGATCCGGAGAACCGGGTCACGCTGGACCGGGAGGGCGGCATCGTGCTGGCGTACCGGCCGAACAACGAGGAAGGCCACCACCGGCTCACCGACAAGCTCAAGGCCCTCCTCCGCCAGCAGGCGCGGTGCGCCTTCCACGGCCACGAGTGTCACCAGGGCGTCTTCGCTCGCAACCTCTACCTCGGCGAGCGGATCCCCCTCGCCGGGGTCGCGCACCAGAACGGGACGATCCGGTTCGGGCACGATCCGGGGACCTCGGCGCTGGACGTGCACTGCCGGGCGCACGAGGTCGACAACCTATACGTCGTGGACGGGAGCTTCTTCCCCTCCAGCGGGGCGGTGAACCCGGCCCTCACGATCATGGCCAACGCACTCCGGGTCGGTGACCACCTCCAGGCGCGCCTCGGAGCGGCCTGATGGTCGCGCCGGGCGCCGGGCCGCCCGCTGGCGGCGGGAATCGGCTCCGCGGGCTGGAGGCGGTGGCGCCGCGGCGCCCGGCCGGCGGGCCGCCGCCGCCCCCGGAGGACGGCGGGCGGCGCGGCGGCCCGGGGCCGCTCGTCGTGGCGGCCGTGGCGGTGTTGCTCGTCGCGGCCGCGGCGCTCGCCGCCGGACAACCGGGGACCCCCGAGCCCCCGGTGATCCGGGCGGTCGCGGCGATCGGGCTGACCGTCGCGGACCTGGACCGCGCGATCGCCTTCTACACCGGCGTGCTTGGCTTCGAGCGCGTGGGCGGCGAGGCGGAGGTCTGGGGGGAGCAGGCCGAGCGCCTCCAGGGCCTGTTCGGGGTCCGGATCCGCGTGGCGCGGGTGCAGCTCGGCGACGAGACGCTCGTCCTCACCGAGTACCTGACCCCGCGCGGGCGGCCGGTTCCGGCCGACTCGCGAAGCCACGACCGCTGGTTCCAGCACGTCGCCATCGTGGTGAGCGACATGGACCAGGCGTACGCGCGCCTCCGCGAGCACCGGATCGAGCACGCGTCCCCGGCGCCCCAGCGGCTCCCCGACTGGAACCCGGTCGCGGGCGGGATCCGCGCCTTCTACTTCAAGGATCCCGACGGGCACGCGCTCGAGCTCCTCCAGTTCCCGGCCGGGAAGGGCGACCCGCGGTGGCACGCGCCCGGCGGGCGGCTCTTCCTGGGCATCGACCACACGGCGATCGTGGTGGGCGACACGGAGGCGAGCCTCCACTGCTACCGGGACACGCTGGGGCTCCGCGTCGCCGGGATGAGCGAGAACTGGGGGCCCGAGCAGGAGCGCCTCAACAACGTCTTCGGCGCCCATCTGCGCATCACGACCCTGCGGGCGGCGGCCGGGCCCGGGATCGAGTTCCTCGAGTACCTCACGCCTCGCGACGGCCGGCCGATCCCGGCCGACGCTCGCCCGAACGATCTCGCCCACTGGCAGACGGTGCTCGTGGCCGCCGATGCGGAGACCGCCGCCGCAGCGGTCGGGCGGGGCGGCGCGTGCCGGATGCTCTCGCCCGCGGTGGCGCGCCCCGGCCCGCGGCTCGGCTTCGCGCGGGGGTTCCTCGGACGCGATCCGGACGGCCATGCCTTCCAGGTGATCCAGCCGTGACCGGCTGCGGGCTCGACTGGGGGCGGGAGATCTGCGGGGTGCTCGAGGCCGCCGAGGCCCGCGAGTGGCTGGTGACGAACGGCATCGGCGGATTCGCCGCCGGCACCGTCGCGGGGTTGCTGACGCGCCGCTACCACGGCCTCCTCGTGGCGGCGCTCGCCCCGCCGCTCGGGCGCACGGTCCTGGTGGCGAAGCTCGAGGAGACCCTGCTGCGCGACGGGCGGCGCCGCGCGCTCGGGACGAACCGCTGGGCGGACGGGACGCTCGCGCCGGCGGGATACCGGGACCTGGAGCGCTTCCGGCTGGACGGGACGACGCCTGTGTGGACGTACGCCTGGGAGGAGCTCCAGCTGGAGAAGCGCGTCTTCATGGAGCCGGGCGCGAACACGACGTACGTCACCTATCGCGTGCCGCGCGGCCTGGCGCCGGTCACGCTCGAGCTCCGGGCGCTCGCCAACTACCGCGACTACCACGCCACCACCCGCGGCGACGGCTGGACGATGGACGTGCGGCCCGTCCCGGGCGGCGTCCGCGTGAGTGCCTTCGCGGACGCGCGGCCGTTCGCGATCCTCGTCGCCGGCGCCCCCGGCGCCGCGGTCGAGCCCGCCCACACCTGGTATCGCGGCTTCGACCTGGCCCGGGAGCGCGAGCGGGGGCTGGACGCGCGGGACGACCACCTCCACGTCGCGACGATCCGGGCCACGCTGGCCCCCGGCGAGGGGATCACGGTCGTCTGCTCGGCCGAGGCGGCGCCGGTCCCGGACGGGCCGGCGGCCGCGGCCCGCCGCCGGGCTCACGAGGCGGCGCTCGGCACCGCGTTCCGGGCAGCCCTGCCGGCCAGGCTCCGCCGGTCCGGGCAGGTGCCGGGCTGGATCGAGCAGCTCGTGCTGGCCGCCGACCAGTTCGTCGTCCGCCGCCCGCTGCCCGACGACCCCGACGGCCTGACGGTGATCGCCGGCTACCCCTGGTTCGGCGACTGGGGGCGAGACACGATGATCGCGCTCCCCGGGCTCGCGCTGACGACCGGGCGGCCGGAGGTGGCGCGGCGGCTCCTCCGGACCTTCGCCCGGTTCGTCGACCGCGGGATGCTGCCGAACCGCTTCCCCGACGGCGGCGCGGCGCCGGAGTACAACACCGTCGACGCGACACTCTGGTACGTGGAGGCGCTCCGCGCGTACCACGCCGCTACCCAGGACGACGCACTCTTGAAGGAGCTCTTCCCGGTGCTGGAGGAGATCGTCGACTGGCACCGGCGGGGGACCCGCTACGGCATCGCGATGGACCCCGCGGACGGGCTCCTCCGCGCCGGCGAGCCCGGCGTCCAGCTCACCTGGATGGACGCGAAGATCGGCGACTGGGTCGTGACCCCCCGCACGGGGAAGGCCGTCGAGGTCAACGCGCTCTGGTACAACGCGCTGCGCGCGATGGCCGGGTTCGCCCGGCGGCTGGGTCGCGACGCCGCCGCCTGGGACCGGCTGGCCGGCCGTGCGGGCGCCGGCTTCCCGCGCTTCTGGTTCGAGGCGGGCGGCTATTGTTACGACGTCATCGACGGCCCGGAGGGCTCGGATCCGACGCTCCGGCCGAACCAGATCCTGGCCGTCGCGCTCCCGGAGAGCCCGCTCCCCCCGGACCAGCGGGCGCGCGTCGTGGCTGTCTGCGCGCGCGAGCTCCTGGCCTCCTTCGGCCTGCGGAGCCTGGCCCCGGGCGATCCGCGCTTCCAGGGCCGGTACGGCGGCGGGCCGCGGGAGCGCGACGCCGCCTATCACCAGGGACCGGTCTGGGGGTGGCTCCTGGGCCCCTTCGCCCTGGCGCACCTGCGGGTGCACCGGGACCCGGCCGTGGCCGCCGGGTTCCTCGCGCCGATCGCCCATCACCTGGGCGACTACGGGGTCGGGAGCGTGGCGGAGATCTTCGACGGCGACCCGCCGTTCACCCCGCGCGGGTGCACGGCGCAGGCCTGGAGCGTCGCCGAGATCCTGCGGGCCTGGGTCGCGATCGCGGCCGCGGGGGCGGTGGCCGGCGGTCTGCCGGGGGCCGCCCCCGCCAGCGACCCGGTGTAGGCGCGCCGGCGCCGCCCAGCCCCGCTCCGCGCGACCGGCGCGAGCCCCGAGACCCCGGCCCGTCGGCGCCGCGTCGAGCCCCAGTGTATCATGCGTTCCATGTTTGCCGTCCCCCCCGGGCGCCGGGCTGCGGCGCTCCTCGGCGCGCTCGCGACCGTGCTCCTGGTCGCGGGCGCCGGCCGCGCCGCTCCGGCGACCGCGCTGCTGGATGCGCTGGCGCTGGCCCGGGCGACCGCCCGCGTCGAGGCGCCCGGGTTCGTGCTCCCCGACCTCGACGCCCGCCCCGTCCGCCTGAGCGATCTCCGCGGCCGCGTCGTGCTCCTCTACTTCTGGGCGACCTGGTGACCGTACTGCACGAGGGAGTTGCCCTCGATCAACCGGCTGCACGAGGAGTGGGCCCCCCAGGGCGTCACGATCCTGCTGGTCGACATCCGGGAGGATCGCGCGACGGTGGCCCGGGCGGTCGCCGAGCGCGGGTACGTCGCGCCGGTGGTGCTGGACGCCACCGGGGCGGTGACCGACGCGTACGGCGTCCACGCGACGCCGACCAGCTTCCTGGTCGGCCGCGACGGGACGATCCTCGCCCGGGCCATCGGGCCGCGGCCGTGGACCGGCCCCGACGGCCGGCGGCTCTTCCGCGCGCTGCTCGACGAGCCGCGCTGAGCCCTCCCGCCGGCGGCCCCAGATTGGGGCGTGACTGCCCGGGCTGCGGCCGGGGGCACGTCGCGGCGCCGGGTCGGGAAGGGCTGCCCGGCGGGGCGATTTCCCGCGCCTGACGGGCGCGGCCCGGCTGGCACCGATCATGCCCCGTGCGACCCTCGCGCCCGTCGGTGGCCGGCCGGGCGCGGAGGAGGTGGGATGAGGGGGTATCCCGCACTGGTGGCGCTCGGGCTGTTGCTGATCGCCCCCGCCGCATGGGCGGACTTCGAGAGCGGCCTGCGCGCGGTCGATCGCGGCGATCAGCGACTCGCGTTCTGGGAGTGGCTCCTCTTGGCCCTCCGCGGCGACCGCGCGGCCGAGTTCAACGTGGGGGCGGCATACTACAACGGCGAGGGGGTCGAGCGGGACTACGGCCGCGCGGCGGAGTGGTACCGGCGCGCGGCCGCGCAGGGACACGCCCGCGCGGAGTTCCTGCTCGGCATGATGCACGAGGCCGGGCGGGGCGTCCCGCGCGATGAGCGGGCTGCGGTGGAGTGGTTCCGGCAGGCGGCGCGGCAAGGCTATCCGGCGGCGCAGCACAGCCTGGGGGTCGTCTACCGGGCCGGCCGGGGCGTGCCGCGCGACGTGGTCGAGGCCGGCCGGTGGTTCCTGCGCGCCGCCGAGCAGGGCCACGTCCCGTCCCAGATCCGCGCCGGGGTCATGTACGAGGAGGGGGAGGGGGTCGCGCCCGACCTGGTCCAGGCCTACAAGTGGTACCGGCTGGCGTCGGCCCGCCTCGACGCCGCCGACCGCCAGGAGATCGACCGGCTCGTGCACGCGCTGCGGGCCCGGATGAGCCAGGCGGAGCTCGCGACCGCGGAGCGGCTCACCCGCGAGTGGCGGCCCCGCGCGGAGGGCGTCGACCACGCCGCGCCGGTCTGGCCGCGCGCGGCGCGCTGAGCCGCGCCGCGCCGGTCCTCGCGGCGGAATATCGGTTGTCGCGCCGATCGCCGGGCCCTACAATTCGCTCAGATGGTGGGGCGACCCCCGCGACGACCATGACCCAGGTGACCATCCACGACCGCCCGGGGCGCCTGCGGCGTCCCGTCCTGCTCCTCGCCTTCGCCGGCTGGAACGACGCGGCCGAGTCCGCCACCAACGCGGTGCGGTTCCTCCGGGGCGCGTGGGACGGCCAGCGGATCGCCACCCTCGACCCGGAGGAGTTCTACCACTTCGGCCTCCAGCGGCCGCTGGTCCGGCTGGCGCCCGGGACGAGCGAGCGCGAGCTCGTCTGGCCCGAGACCGAGTTCGCCCTCTGCACGCGCGGGAGCCGCGACGTCCTGATCGGCGTCGGCATCGAGCCGCACCTGCGCTGGAAGACGTACTGCCGCGCGGTGCTCGATTTTGCCCGGGAGCTCGAGGTCGGCCTGGTGGTCACGCTCGGCGCGCTGCTGGCCGAGGTGCCGCACACGCGACCGGTGCGGCTCACCGGGTTCGCGACCGACCCCGAGCTGGCGACGATCCTGGGGGTCCGCCCGACGCGCTACGAGGGCCCGACCGGCATCGTCGGCGTGCTCTCGTCGACCGCCCGCGCCAGCGGGTTCGCCACCGCGAGCCTGTGGGCGAACGTCCCGCACTACATCTCGGCCATCGAGAACCCGCGCGCCACGCTCGCGCTCCTGCAGCGGGTGAACCGGCTCCTGGACGGCCCGCTCGACTACCGGGAGCTGGAGGAGGCGGCGACCCAGTTCGACAGCCAGCTGGCCGAGGTGCTGGCCCAGAATCGCAAGGTCGCGAGCTACGTCCGGCGCCTCGAGGCCAGGGACCAGGAGGGCGAGGAGGCCGAGCCGGTCGCGCCCGGCGGCGACCTGCCGAGCGCCCAGGACCTGGTCGCCGAGATCGAGCGGTTCCTGCGGCAGCAACCGCCCGGCCCCACCACGGAGTGACCGCCGGCGGCCGGCCCGGGTGCGCGGCCGGGGCCGCCGCCGTCCCGATGCCGCCGTGCTCGCGGCGGGCCGTCCTCCTCCGGGGGCTGGTCCTGGTCCTCGTCCCGCACGGGCTGCGATCGGCCTCGCCCAGCGGGGCTCGCCGCGGCCCGCCGCCGCCGGGGGTCCGGGTCACGCTGGTCCCTCCCGGCCCCCATCCCGGCGACGTGGTCCTCGTCCGGGTCGCGGGTGCGCCGTCGGAGGCCCGGCTGGAGTGGGACGGCCACCCCCTCGCCCTGTTCCCGACCGACACCGGTTCGGCGGCGCTGATCGGGGTGGACCTCGACCGACCCGCAGGTCCGGTCGGCTGGCGCGTCCTGGCCCCGGCAGGACAAGTGACGGCCCCGCTGGCGACGGGCACGGTCCGGCTCCGCGCCCGGACGTTCCCGGTCCAGCGCCTCACGCTCCCCCCGGCGGTGGTCGACCTGGATCCGGCCACGCTCGCCCGTGTCGACGCCGAGCGGGCGGCGCTCCAGGCGGCGCTCGCGGACAGCGCGCCGGAGCGGCTGTGGCGCGGGCCCTTCCGGCCACCGGTCGAGGGCGCGCGCCCGACGGGGGGCTTCGGCCTCCGGCGGCTCATCAACGGCCAGCCCCGGAGCCCCCACACCGGCTACGACTGGGCGGCCCCGGTCGGCACGCCGGTGGCGGCCGCGAACGCCGGCCGCGTGGCGCTGGTGGCCGAGCACTTCTTCGCCGGCCGCAATGTGGTCCTCGACCACGGGCTCGGCCTGTTCACGCTCTACTTCCACCTGGACGAGACCCGGGTGGCGGCCGGCGAGCCGGTCGCCGCCGGGCACGTGATCGGCACCGTGGGCGCGACGGGCCGGGTCACCGGCCCGCACCTCCACTTCGGCGTCCTGCTGGGCGGCGCCCGCGTCGATCCGGAGACCCTGCTCGCGCTGCCGCTCCCGCCGGAGGCCGCCCCGTAGATCGCCCGCGGCGGCGGCCCGGGCGCGCCCGGGCCGGCCAGGCGCCGAAGCGCCTGGCCGCTCCCGCGTGGACCGGGGGTGCTGCTCGCCCTGCCGCACCCGCGGGCGGCCGTCCTCCCGGGTCGTCCGCTGCGCCGACCCACCCCGGGCGCGGGCCGGCGATCCGCGGTGGGCCCGCTCCTCAGGCGCTCGGGGCGTCGGCGGCCAGGCGCTCCGCGTAGGCGGAGAGCCCCCGGTCCGACCACGCCAGGGCGACCGAGCGCGCGAGGAGACGCCGGAGCTCCCGCCGGGTGATCTTCACCGTGACCGTGGGGTCGAGCAGGTTGCCGGCGTGCCGCAGCCGTCCGAGCGTCGCCAGCCCGATCAGGAGCGGCCAGGCGGCCGCCAGCCGGAGCCGCGGCTCGCGCCGTGGGATCGCGAGCGTGTACGCCCGGCCCGACTCGAGGCGGCCGCGCGCATCGTCGACCAGGCGCGTGACGAGACCGCGCGCGCGACCGAGCGCGTCCGGCCGGAGCAGGTCCTCGGGCGCGAGCCCGACGTCGGCCAGGGCCTCCCGCGGGAGATAGCAGCGCCCGGCCCGGAGATCCCGCGGCAGGTCCCGGAGGACGTTCACCAGCTGGAGCCCCTGTCCGAAGCGGATTCCCCGCGCCCGCTGGACCGCGACGTCCCAGCCCGCGCACGCCGGGCGGTGGGCCACCAGCATGTCCGTCCAGAACTCGCCGACGCACCCCGCGTTCAGGTACGTGTACCGGTCGAGCTCGGCCCAGGTCTCGAGCGCCGCGACGCGCCCGGCTGCCTCCGGCGGGAAGCGCTCGAGGACCTCGAGCATCCCCTGCGTCAGCGTCAGCAGCACCGCCAGCGCGCGCGCCCGGTCGCCGGCGTCGAGCGCCCGGAACGCGGCGAGGACGTCCCGGAGGTGTCCGAGGAGGCGGCCCTCGGCCGGCGACACCGCCGTGCCCAGCCGCTCGGCGACCGGCGGCGCGGCGGCGGTCGGATCGCGGAGCGCGTGCCGCAGCGCCTCCACGGCCGTGCGGCGCTGGGCGGGTGGGAGCGCCCGCGTGTCGGCGATGGTGTCGGCGGCCCGCGCGACGAGGTAGGTGACGCCGAACGGGAGCCGCAGCGAGCGCGGGAGGACGCGGAGCGAGAGCGCGAACGAGCGGCTGACGCCGGGCAGGATCTCCCCCAGGAGGTCCGGAGGGTCGACGGCGCCGGCCGGCGCGGGGCGGCGGATCTCAGTCGAAGTCGAAGGGCCGGACCGGCGGGTCCGGCGAGTCCTTCGCGCGCTTGAGGCCCTCGCCGAACTTGCGGGCCAGGACGTCGCCCTTCGTCCGCTCGGCCTCGGCGGCCTCGCGGAACGCGGCCTCGCGCCGGGCGCCCGCGCCCCGGAGCGAGTCGAGCGCCTGGTCGAGGCTCGAGAGCGGCCCCGAGCGGGGCGGGGCCCGGTGGGCCAGCACGGTCCGCACGTCCGGGTCGACGGTCAGCACCGCCCGGCAGCAGGGGCAGGTCACGTCGAAGGCGCCGGGCCGAGCCTCTCCCATGCCTGATTGCGTATCACGGGCCCCGGCCGTCCGCAAGCGGCGCTGGCCGCCGCCCCGGTCTCACCCGCCGGCGGCCAGGCGCGCGAACGCGGCGGCGAGCCGTCCGACGCGCGCCAGGTAGGGCGCCACGAGGTGATCGCCGCAGCGCTCGCCGGGCGCGGTCCGGAAGCCGCGCCGGACGTAGCGCAGGGCGCGGGCCGGCCCGCAGAGGTGGACGACCGCGGCCAGCCGCTCACGGTGGACCGGCGGCAGTCGCGCGGCGGCCGGCGCGCCGAGGATCCGCACCAGGTGGTCGTGGAGCCGGGCGGCCGTCATCTCGATGGCGTGGCTCGGGACGGCGCGGCTGTAGAGCCAGGGGAACCAGCACGCGTGGAGATCGTACCAGGGGCCGGCCCGGGCGAGCCGGTGGTCGTGGACGCAGAGCCGCCGCCCCTCGTCGAAGGCGGCGTCGGTGAGCTGGTAGAGGCCCGCCGCGCTCGACGCAGGCGCATAGAGCGCGAGCGGGTTCCAGGTCCAGCGCCACCGCCAGGGCGTGCGGGCGAACGGATCCCCGTCGCTCTCGGCCTGGGCGAGCGCGGCGAGGAGCTCGGGGGGCACCAGGTCCGTGGCGTGGGCGCGGAAGAGCGGCCCGTAGCGGGCCCACGTCTGCCCGGGCGTCCGGGGCGCGGGCCCGGCGACCACCGCCAGGATCTCGGTCGGCTTGCGAGCGAGCTGGTACGCGAGCGCCACCGCCGCCAGGACGCCCGCGGCGAGGCAGGCGTACGCGAGGGTCCGCGCCAGTCGCGGGCGTCGGCCGCGCCGCCCGGCCCGGGGCCGACCCCCGGCGGGCGGGCGACGGCGCGCCCGGGCGCGCGACCGGAGCGCGGAGCCCGCGGCGGTGGACACGCGCGGGGCGGCTACGCCGGCCAGCGGTCGACGCGGCGGGTCGCCGCGCGGGAGAAGCAGCAGTTCGGGACCACCGACGAGTGCTTCCCCGACCCGCCCGCCACGAGGACGTAGATGTCGTCCGGGCCGGGCACGATCGGCAGCGGGGCGTGCTCGTCGGCGCTCTGCATCCAGCGGGGCCAGTCGTGGATGCCCCACATCCCGCCGAGCCGCCGCCGCCCGATCGGCAGGCGCGCGTGCTCGTGGAGGTAGCGCTGGACGTCGGCACGCGTGAACCCGTCGGCGGCGATCGTCGCCGCGTGCTCCGGGCCCAGGACGACCAGGAGCTGGCTCTGGGCGAAGTACCAGCCCACGTTCGACCCGAGCGTCGCCGCGGTCCCGGCGATGACCGTGAGGAGGTTCGCCGCCCGCTGGCTCACGTGATCGTTCACGTTGTGCGGCCCCTCGCCGCCGAACACGGTCACCGCGCTGTCGTCCGGCGCGAAGCCGAGGCTCGCGTGGAGCGGCCCCCAGGGGCTCGCGTCCTCGCGCTCGGCGATCGCGTAGGTGTACTTCGCCGGGCTGCCCTGGGTGGCCATGTCCCCCTGGCCCGGCCGGGCCCCTCCGAGATTCCAGAGACACAGGCGCACCGCGCGCCCGAGCGTCGCGTTCGCGCGGTGGCCCGGTCCGAAGACGCCCGGCCCGGCGTGCATCCCCAGCCGCCGGGCGGCCGGGCCGTGGACGATGACGAGCGGGGCGACCGGGTGGGTGGTCGCCTGGACCCCGTAGAGGTTGAAGCCGGGCTCGAGCATGGCCTCGAGCGCCGCGACGAGGACCGGCATCATGACGGGGGTCGCGCCGGCCATCACCGCGTTGACCGCCACCTTCTCGACGGTCGCCTCGGCCCAGAGCGGCGGGATCTTGCCCACCACGTGGTCGGGCGGGAGCGCGATCCCCCCGAGCATCGCCAGGACGCGGGGCTCGGTCGGCGGCACGATCGGCAGGCCGTCGGTCCAGCCGCGCTCGCGGAAGTGGGCCTCGACGGCCTCCAGCGAGTCCGGGAGCTCCAGCACCTCGGACGCGAGGGCGAACGGGGTCACCGCCGCCGCCCCGTCCCGCCCCTGCCGCGCCGGTCCGCGGCGGGGGCCCGCGCGGCCCTCGGCCCGGCCGGCGGCGTCACGCGCCGAGCCGCGCGACGAGCTGCGCGAGCGCGGCGGTCGCCTTCTGCGCGATCCGCTCGGGCGGCTCGCCGCCGAGCGGGTGCTCGACGACCAGCAGCGGGAGATCCTCCATCCCGAGCGAGTGGGCCTCGTGGTGGGCCAGGGCCTCGAACGCGGTCGTGGTGACGACCACCGCCGGCGTGCCCGCCCGGTCCAGCATCACCGCGTCGTGGACACTCCACGACGTGCAGGACCCTCAGTCCGCGGAGCCGGTCAGCACCAGGTCGAGGTCGCGGAGGCGGGCGAGGATCTCGGGCGGCGCCGGGCCGGAGGAGTTCGCCTTCCGTTCGTGCACTACGTCGCCGAGCGCCCAGCGGGCGCGGAGCCCGCGCTCGAGCGTCTGGACCAGGAGCGCGAAGTTGGCCTTGGTGTTGTCGAGGAACCCGAGCCGCTTGCCGGCCAGCGCGGTCGGCAGCGGCCGCGGCGCGCTCTGGCTCACCTTGCTCGCGACCACCGGGGAGAGGACGCGGATCGTGCCCATGGGGTCCTCCGGGTCGAGGGTCGACGGCGGACCGATCCCGCTCACCGCCGCTCAGCCTGCCGGATCGAGATGGACGGCGAGCGCCCGGGCCGGGCGGGTGCCGGGGTTGCGGACGTTGTGCTCGGTCCGGGCGTCGTGCCAGACACCCTGGCCGGCGCGGAGGGTGCGGGTCCGGCCCTCCCGCGTCTCCTCCAGCTCGCCCTCCAGCACCACCATGACCGTCGGGCCCGGATGGCGGTGCCGTCCGGTCTCCGCCCCCGGCTCCCAGTGGTCGACGCTGGCGACGACGTGCCCCTTTCGCGGGAGCTCGTCCGTGACCACGTCCAGGACGCGGTCCGCCCACATCCGGGGCCGCGCCTGCCCGCCGGCGCGTCCGACCAGCACACCGACCGCGAACGCCACGACCGCGACCGACACGAGGGCGGGACTGCGCATCGCTCCTCCTCCTTCCGGTCCCCCGCGTCCAGCTTAGCGCACCACGCCCGCCTGCCGGAGGCGGGCCACCTCGCCCGGCTCGAGCCCGATCTCGTCCAGGACCGCGTCCGTGTGCTCGCCGACGTCGGGCGGCGCCGCCGCGGGGACGCCGGGCGTCGCCTCGAGCCGCACGGGGACGCCGAGCAGGCGGACCGGCCCGAGCGCGTCGTGGGGCACGGTGGCCAGCGCGCCGATGGCCAGGGCCTGCGCATCCTGGAGGAGCTCCGGGATGCTGCGGAGCCGGGTGCTGGGGACGCCGGCCGCCGTGAAGCGCGCCTCCCACTCGGCGGCGGTGCGCTCCGCGAGGCAGGCGGTGATGGCGGCGATCAGCTCGGCCTTGTGCGCGTGGCGCCCCCTCATCGTCCGGAAGCGCGGATCCTCCAGCCAGCCGTCGCAGCCGAGGGTGCGGCAGAGGCCGGCCCAGAACTTCGGGAGCTCGACGTAGAGGTAGAGATGCCCGTCGCGGGTCGGGTAGATCCGGGAGACGCGGTCGCCCAGGAGATCCTGGACGGCCTCCGGCGGCTCGCGCCCCTGCGCCCAGAAGGCGCGCCCGGCCTGCATCGCGAGCACGCCGTCCAGGAGCGAGGTCTCGAGCCGCTGCCCCGTCCCGGTGCGCTCGCGGGCCAGCAGCGCCAGCAGGATGCCGGCCGCCGCCAGGCTCCCGGTGTAGTAGTCGACCAGGCTGCCGCGGACCAGCTCCGGGGGCGCGCCGGTCGCCGCCCCCTGCTCCCACGCGAGCCCGCCGTAGCACTGGATCACCGGGTCGAGGCCGGGGCGTTCGGCCAGCGGCCCCGCCTGGCCGAACGCGGAGATGGAGCAGTAGACCAGGCGGGGGTTGTCGCCCCGGAGGCGGGGGGCGTCCAGGCCGAGCCGCGCGGCGACTCCGGGCCGGAAACTCTCGACGAACACGTCGGCCCGCGCCGCCAGGCGCTGCGCGATCGCGCGGCCGTCCGGATGCTTCAGGTCGACGGCCAGGCTGCGCTTTCCCCGGTTGATCCCGAGGAAGTAGCGCGACAGCCCCGGCAGCGTGGAGGGATAGCCGCGGAGGGCATCCCCCTCGAGCGGCTCCACCTTGAGGACGTCGGCGCCGTAGGTGGCCAGGAACGTCGTCGCGACCGGCCCGGCGATGATCGCCGAGCAGTCGACGACGCGGAGCCCCGCCAGCGGGGCCGCCATGCCTCAGCCCGCCCGCGCGGTCACCGGCCGGCGGTCACGCCCCGAGGTACTTCTGGAACCAGGCCAGGCACCGCGCCCACCCGTCCCTGGCGGCGGCCTCGCGGTAGGTCGGACGGTAGTCGGCGTGGAACCCGTGCGGCGCGTCCGCGTAGATGACCTTCTCGACCGGCACGCCGTGGGCCTTCAGCACGCCCTCGAGCTTCTCCACGTCGGAGACCGGGATGCCCTGGTCGATGCCGCTGTAGAGGAGGAGCGCCGGACAGCGGATCTGGTCGGCCACGTCGATGACGGCGACCGGCTTCGGCTCGTTCTTCTGCGGCCGCGTGATCGCGCCGTACCAGGAGACCACCGCCGCGGTGTCGGGGTACATGGCCGCGAACCCGAGCGCCATCCCGCCGCCCCAGCAGAACCCGGTCACGCCGACCCGGTCCGTCCGGGCGGCCGGCTGCTTGCGCGCGTACTCCACGGCCGCTCGCATGTCTCCCAGCAGGCGGCTCAGCGGCGCGTTCATCACCGTGTCCCGGATCTTGTCCATGTCGGTGACCTGGGCGAGCCCGCCCTCCCGGGAGAACAGCTCGGGGGCGACCGCGTAGTAGCCCGCCTTCGCGAACCGGCGCGCCACGTCGCGGATGTACTCGTGGAGCCCGAACACCTCCGAGACGACCAGGACCACCGGGAACTCGCCCGCCGCGGCCGGGTACGCCTCGTAGACGGGAATGGGCGTGCCCTCCGCGCCGGCGACCGTGACCGTGCCGTCGACCAGTCCCTGCGTGTCGGTCTTGATGGCCTGGCCGAGCACCGGGCCGGCCGCCAGGGCGTACCCGCCGGCGGCGGCGAGGACGGCCAGCGCCTCGCGGCGGGAGAGCGACGGCGAGGATGTGGGAGCGGCGTCGTGGTCCATGCGGCGGGCCTCCTGGCGAGTGGCGTCGGGGGATCGCGTCCGCCTGTGTACGTACCAGAGCCGCGACACGCGGTCAAGGCGAGGATCGCGGTCCGCGCGGGCCCGAGCCGGCGAGGCCGCGCGCCGGCAGGCGCGCGCCGCCGCCCGCGCGCCGGTGCTATCCTGGGCCGATGCCGGAGCTGGCCAACGTCTTCTCCTGGTCGCGCTCGCGGGACGGCATGTTCCAGGAGTGCCGGCGCCTCTACTACTACCACTACTACGGCGCGTGGGGCGGGTGGGAGCCGAGCGCGCCGGAGGAACTCCGGCGCCTCTACGTCCTGAAGCAGCTCACCGGCCGCCAGGGGTGGGCGGGCCGGGTGGTGCACGGCGCGGTGGAGCTCCTGCTGAAGGCGCTCCACGCGGGCGAGGAGCTGCCCGAGCGCTGGCTCGTCGAGGACACGGTGCGCCGCATGCGCGAGGAGTGGCGCTTCTCGCGCCGGGGCGGCTACCGCGAGCGGCCGAAGGAGGCGGTCGCGCTGTTCGAGCACGAGTACGGCGTGGCGGTGCCCGACCAGGCCTGGCAGGCCCTGCGCGACCACGTCGTCCGCTGCCTGCGGAACTTCCACCGCCTCCCGCTGCTCGAGGACATCCGGCGCACCCCGCGCGAGCGCTGGATCCTGATCGAGGACGTGCGGGCGTTCCCGTTCGAGGGGACGCCGGTCTACGCGGCGCCGGACTTCGGCTACTGGACGCCGGGGGACCGGCTGGCGCTCGTCGACTGGAAGACGGGCAGTCCCGATCCCGAGGAGACCGCGGTCCAGCTCGGCGGGTACGCCCTGTACGCGCGCGACATCCTCGACGTGCCGCCCGAGCGCGTGGACCTCCTGGAGGTGAACCTCCGCGCGGGCGAGGTGACGGTCCACCCCTGGGACGAGGCACGCCTGGAGGCGATCCGGGAGCGGCTGCGGCTGTCGATCCGCGGCATGAAGGCCTGGCTCCGCGACCCGGAGGCGAACGTCGCGGTGATCGACGACTTCGAGCGCACGGAGGACCTGCGGCTGTGCCGCTGGTGCAACTTCAAGGCGGTCTGCCGCCCCGAGCTCGTCGCCGAGGCGGCCGCCGTCCCGGCCCCCGCCGCGGCGGCCACCCCGGCGGGCGTCGCCGAGCGCCCGGGGTGACCGCTTGTTCTCAGCGCACCTGCCAGTGCCCCTCGACCCAGACCCGGCCGGCCGGGCCGGCCATCCAGCGGCCCGGGACCCGGCGAGCCAGCGTGTCCGTCCCGCCCCTCGTCGACCCGGCAGGCGCGGCGCCGCCGGCTAGGCCGGCGGGGCGGCGAAGACCGAGGCACGGGCAATGTCGTCGAGGCGCACCTTCGCAGGATCGAACGCCTCGAGGTTCGCCCGGAGCCGCTCGAACGTCTGGTCGAAGGGCGGCAGCGTCTTGCGAGCGCGGGTGAGCGGCGTGGTCCGCGCCAGCACGTAGTTCTTCACGTAGGGGTGGTTCACCCCCCGCTTCCTGACGTTCGCGACGACGTCGGTGAGCGCGTCGTCGGCGGCGCGCACCAGCTCGGCCCGGTGCTCCCGCTCGGCGAACGCCTTCGGCAGCGGCGTCTTCAGGAAGCGGTCGACGCGCCGGAGCAGCGGCGCGAACGCCCCGCCGGCGAAGCGGGGCCGCGCCTCGTAGAGGAGGCCCAGCGTGACGAAGTGCGGCGCCTCGAACTGGAAGGCGAAGTCCTCCTCGGCCGCCTTCGAGCCCTCCTCGAGCAGGCCGCGGTACATGCGGATGACCTCGAGCGACTTCTCCTTGACGTTGTGGGCCTTCTCCGTGTTGAGCGCCAGGATCTGGTAGGCGACCTCCGGCTCGGGGATGAGGATGCTCGGGATCAGCTCCGCCTTGAGCCGGAGGAGTGCCTCGCGCCGGTGATTGCCGTTCGGCGTCCAGTACCGCCCCGGGCCCGGCGAGACGACCACGATCGGGTCGACGAAGCGCCCGAGCTTCCGGATGACCTCCTGGAGCCGCTTGACGTGGGGCTTCGAGAGGTCCCGCTGGTACGGCGTCGGCTCGACGCGCGCCAGCGGGAGCAGCGCGAAGAGCTGCCAGGCGTCCTTGAGCGGCTCCTGGTAGCAGGCGAGGACGTGGCCGCCGTCGCGCGCGACCTGCTCGGCCAGCGCGATGACCGCGCGCGGCGGCTCGACCGTGTCCGGGAACACCGCCCAGCTCTTCACGTTCCCCCTCTCCCCGGGCGCTCGCTCACGCGGCGCCGCGCGTGCCCGCCGGCGCCACGCCCGGGCCGTGGCCGTTGCCGCGGACCAGGGCCGCCTCGATCCGGGCCAGGTGCCGGCGCACCTCCTCGAGCCGCGGATGGATCGCCAGGGCGCGGCGGAAGCAGCGCGCCGCGGCGCGGAGCTGGCCGAGCGCGGCGTGGCAGAGCCCCTGGCCCGCCAGCGCGCCGAAGTGATGCGGGTTCAGCCGCACGACCTGCTCGCAGTCGGCGATGGACGACGCGTAGTGCGTCGCCAGGTACCGCGCGGTCGCCCGCTTGTTCCAGCCCTCGGCGAACGCCGGGGCCGCGTCGACCACGCGGCCGAACGCGGTGACCGCCCCGAGCCAGTCCTGCGCCTCCAGCCGCTCGAGCCCCTGGCGGAAGAGCGCGTCGACCCCGGGATCGCCGGACCGGCTCCAGATCCGCCAGAGCGCCGCCTCGGCCTGGGCGACGAGCTCCGGGTCGCCGTCGTGGAGGCACGCGGCGACGGCCGGCGTCACGTCGGCCTGTCCCTGCGCCGCCAGGACCGCGAGGGCCGCGCGGCGCTCGTCCGGTCTCCCGGCGCGCAGCCGCGCGAGCGCCTCGGCCAGGGTCATGAGCCGAGCCGGAAGCAGTCGCGGAGCGCGGCGAAGGTCGCCCGGGCCGCCTGGCCGAGCGCCGTGCCGCCCCACCGCGCGGCCTCGGCGGCCTCGACGCGTCGGCCGAGGACCAGCTGCCCGACCCGCGTTCGCGTCAGCTCGTCCCCGAGCCGGGCCCACGCGGCCGCGTCCAGGTCGCCGAGCGCCGCGGCCGGGGTCTCGTCGTGCTCGTTCCGGAACCAGGCGAGCTCGGTCCCGCGCCCGAGCGCGCGCGCGAGCCGCGGGGCCTCGCGTCGCCACGCGCGCGCCCAGGCGGCCTTGGCCGGGAACTCCGGCCCGAGCTCGAACAGGAACCGGACGCAGTGCCGGGAGACCGCGATCTTGAAGTGCGGCGCCTTCTTGTACCCGCGCCGGTCGGGGCCGAACGCGACCCAGGTGTCGTCAGGCGGGTTCACCGTGCGCCGGGCGTGCCGCGCGACGTGGGCGTGGATCTCGATGCCGGTGAGCCGGGCGACGTCGGGGGCCAGCGCGGCGCCCAGCGCGTCGAGCTTGGGGCGGATCCGCGCGCGGATGGCGGCCATCCGCTCGGCGAAGCCGGGCAGCTCGAACACCCGGAAGTCCTGCGGGGTGAAGGGCTCGATCGCCATCTGCGTGGCCGCGCCGCCTTCCGCTCGGGAACGGGTCGAGTCTACCACCCGCCGGGCGCGGTCCGCGCCCGCGCCCCGTCCAGAGCGGCTCAAGGGCGATGGGGGGGCAGGTGCCGACACGGCGGCGCCGGCCATCATCACCCCGGCCGCGCGCGGAAGAAGAGGCTCGGCTCGGCTCCCGCGGCCGGGACGGTGAAGGCCAGGTCGCCCGCCACGGCGTCCACGGCCAGGCCGGCCGAGGCGAGCAGCCCGGTCACCTCGGGCGCCGTGAAGAAGTTCCGCTCCGAGTCCTGGATCGCCCCGGTGTCGAGGAAGTGCCCGAGGACCCGCCCGCGGCCGGCGACGGGGTCGAGCGTGAACTCCCACACGATCTTGAGGGCGCCCTGGCCGTCCCGGCGGAGGAACACCTTCCGCGGCGCGTCCAGCCACCGGAGGACGTCGAACACGAACACGCCGCCGGGTTCGAGGACGCCGCGGACCGCGCGGAACGCCGGGGCCAGCGCCGGCCGCGGAATGCAGTTGAAGACCCCGCCGAGCGCGGCGACCAGGTCGAAGCGGCCCAGCCGGGCGAGATCGGCGTCGGCCAGGTCGGCGACCTCGAAGCGGAGCCGCGGGTCGCCGGCCGCCCGCTGCCGCGCCAGCGCGATCGCGACGGGCGCCGAGTCGATCCCCACCACCTCCACGCCCCGGCGCGCCCACTCGAGCGCGTGCAGGCCGGCGTTGCAGCCGACGTCGAGGATCCGGCGGGGGCGGGGCCGCCAGCCCAGGATCGCCTCCACCTCCTCGGCGGCCTCGCGCCCGGCGTAGAACGCCCGCTCGAAGACGGCGATCGTGGCGCGATCGTTGAAGAACGGGTCGACGCTCACGGCCGTGCGGCGCTCCCGGGGCCGCGCCGCCGCCGGACCCGACCGCCGGCAGGCGGCCGCCGGACCCGCGCCATCCGGCGCCGGGGCGACTCCGATCCCGGGGCGGCCCCGCCGCGTCGGGATGCCGGCGTGGCGCCGGACACGGGCGTGGCGCGCCACCAGGCGGCGATCGCGCGCCGATGGCCGGCCTCGTGGGTCCAGGTGAACTCCCGGAGCCACCTCGTGACCGGCAGCGCGTGGCTCGGGTCGGCGAGCGCGGCCGCCGGCAGCCGCCGGAGCGCCGCGACCAGGCGCGCGCGGGCACGGGCCAGCCGGGCGAGCGCCGTCGCCCGGCCGAGCCGGCCCCAGCCCCGGACCGCGCGGGCGTTGAAGCGATCGATCTCGGCGTCGGTGTCGTACCAGCGGATCCGCGCGCCCTGCCCCCGCGCGATGAGCGCGAGCCGCCGCGCCCCCTCGGTCTCCCACGCGGCCACGTGACCCAGCACCTCCAGGATCGACCAGGCGGCCTGGGTCCGCGGGCGCTGGAGCGCGGCGTCCGGGAGCCGCGCCAGCAGCGCCAGCATCGCCTCCCGCGAGTGCGTCATCTGCGCGAGCGCGCGGCGGCGCCACGCACGGAGCCGGGCAAGCCGAGAACGATGCGGGCGGCCGGCGGGCATGGCACCGCGATCCTACGCCGCGCGGGCCACGCCCGGCAATGCCCGGTGGTACGATCGGAGCCGCGCGATGGCGACCGCGACCCCGAGGCCGAAGCGTTCCCCGGGACGGAGCATCCTCGCGCGCCGCCGGTGAGGCGCCTGGACGCGCTCGGGACCGCGCGCATCGCGCGGCTCGGGCCGCGGGCCGCCCGGGCGCTGGTCCGTGCGGTCGAGGCCGCCGAGCGCGCCGTCGCGCTCTACCACCGCCACCGGGCCGACCTGCCGCCGATGCCGCATCCGATCGCGCTCACGCCGTTCCTGGTGCCGCGCACGATGCTGCCGGCGCTATGCCGCCTCGCCGGCCTGGTCCACCGGCTCCAGGTCCACGCGCCGGCGCTGTGGCAGGCCGACGCCGGGGGGTTCCGCAGCCTCTGCCCGGTCAGCGAGACGACCGCGGAGTGGCTGGCCCGCCCGGGGGCGACGCGCGCCGCGCCGTGGCAGCTCATGATCCGCCCGGACGTCGGGCTCGAGGCGCCGGCGGGCCGCCCGCCCCGGCCCGTCGTGTTCGAGACGAACGCGACCGCGCTGGCGGGGCTCTACAACCACAGCGCGGGGGTGCGCATCCTCCGCGCCACGGTGTTTCCGCGGATCTACGCGGCAGCCGAGACGGCGGCGCTCCAGGACCCGCCGGACCTCCTCGCAGTCACCGTGCGCTGGGTGCGGGCCGCCGCCCGCCACCGGGGCCTCCGGCGGATCCGGGGCGTCGCGTTCATCGAGACGCCCGGCCCGGTCGACGGCTACAGCGAGCTTCCGCGAATGATCGCCGCATTCCGGGCCGGCGGGGTGCCCGCGGTCCACGGGGCGCCCGGCGACCTCCGTTGCCACCGCGGGCAGATCCGCCTCCGGGACGTGCCGGTGGACCTGGTCTACCGGGACCTTTCCCTCGAGGAGGTCGGCCGGCCCGGCCGCCGGGCGGCCGGCGGCGTCGCGGCGGCGCTCGAGGCCGGCCGGTGTCTGCCGGGCGCGGCCGGGGAGTTCAGCCAGAAGGGGCTCCTGGAGGCGCTGGAGCGCCCCGAGGTCCGGTCCCTGTTCTCGGGGCCGGAGCGCCGGTTCCTTGCGGCGGCGATCCCCTGGACGCGCGTGCTCGGGCCGCGCCGCACGACCGACCCGGCGGGCCGTGACGTGGACCTGCCCGAGTTCGCCAGGCGTGCGCGCGAGCGCCTCCTGATCAAGCCGAACGTGGGCTCGAGCGGGACCGGCGTCCTCCTCGGGCGCTGGTGCCCGGCCCCGCGGTGGGAGGCGCGCATCCAGCGGGCGCTCGCCGACCCCGGCCGCTGGGTGGTCCAGGCGTGGCGGCCAGGCACGCGCCGGCCGGCCGCGTACCTGCGGCGGCACCGCCTCCGCGTGGGGCTCGTCTACTGCTCGCTCGGGCTCTTCTACGTGCCCGGCGAGCTCGGGCTCCACTGCCGGGTGAGCGGGGCGCCGGTGGTCAACGTGGCGCGCCAGGGAGCCCTGGCGTGTGCGTTCCTCACCCCCGGATAGCGGAGGCGAGGTCTCGCGCTCCCGCCACGACGCGCCCGGGCGCTGCGCCCGGGCGCGTCGACCGCACGAACGGCGGATCCCGCCGACTACGCGTGGCAGGTGGGCAGCACCTCGACGACGTCCACGATCTCCAGGCTCAGCTCCATCGCACACACCTCCTTCCCAATGCGGGCTCGGTCGCCTGACGGCGGCGCTCTCTTGCGACGCCGTCCGGGTGACTGTGGATGCGGCGATGCGCAGGATCGCCTGGGACGATCGATGGGCTCGATGCCGGACACTTTCCGCTTGCGGCCGGGGCGATGGCTGGCGATGATGACTAGGCCGACTGGTGTTCCCGGCTGAAAGGAGGCGCTCAATGGACCTGAAGGTCGACGTCATCGACGCGGTCGAGGTCCTGCCCACCTGACACAACTGAGCAAGCTCCTCGGCTGAGGAGCCAGCGACAGCCCCGGGGGGTTGTCCCCCCGGGGCTGTATCATGTCCGGGGATGGCGGTCTCGATCGGCGCCTTCTACCACCCGCACCTGGCCCGCGAGACCCTCGACCTCGCCGGCTTCATCGAGCACCTGGCGATGGCCGACCCGCCCCCGCCCGACGATCCGCACTTCGCTGCGGTCCGCGCCCGCTTCGTCCTGCTGCTGCACGACTTCCTGGGCCAGCTGAGCGAGCCGGTCGAGGGCGACGCGCTCGAGCGGGCGCGCCGGCTGGTGACGCTCTACGATCCGCCCTGGGTCGCCGAGCACCTCCAGCGCGTGCACACGACCGCGGCGGACGCCTTCGTCGACTACGTGTTCCCGCCACTCTACACGGCCGACCTGCTGGCGGACTACGTGCGGCACGCGCGCGCCCTCCAGGCGGCGCTGGGCCGCCCGCTCATTCTCGAGCCCATCCCGACGTACCTCCACGTCCCGGCGCCCCAGCTCGGCGAGGCCGCCTTCGTCGAGCGCTTCCTGGCCGAAAGCGGCTGCGGGCTCCTCCTGGACGTCTCCCACGCGTGGCTCTCGGCCCGCTACGCCGGCCGGTCCGCGCGCGAGCTGATCCTGGCCCTCCCGCTCGACCGCGTGGTCGAGGTCCACGTCGCGGGCGTGGAGGACGACCCCGATCTCGCCGGCCCGTGGATCGGCACCGCCGTGCCCACGGCGGAGCTCCTGGACCTGGCGTGCCTGGTCGCCGAGCGCGCCCCCGGGCTCCGGGCGGTCACGTTCGACGCGTTCTCGACCGCGCTCCGGGCGGAGACGCTGCGCGCGGGCGTCGCCGTTATCCGGACGGCGCTGGGCGTGCCGGCGTGACGGGCCGGAGCCTCCACGACGCGCTCCTCCGGGTGCTGACCAGCGCGCGGCTCCGCGGGCTGGCGCTGGCCGGCGACGTCGCGGCCCTCGGCGCGGAGGTCGGGCACGCGGAGGCCGCGGCCCTGTGCGCGACGGATCCTGCGCGCCTCGGCGGCCTGGCCCGGTTCATGGGCCGGCACTTCTTCCGGGAGCGGATCGTGCGGCTGTTCGCGGCGGGCCGGCGCGTCGCCCGCGAGAGCGGCCGGGATCCGCTTCGCGTCCTCGAGGGCCCCGCCTTCGGCGCCTTCCTCGACTCCGCCGAGCTGGGCTCGACCGGGAGCGCCGAGACGGTCGCGCGGCTCGTGGAGGACGAGCTCGCGCCGGTCCTCGGCGCCGTGGGGTGGGGGCCTGCCCTCCTCGCCTACGAGGGCGCGCTGTTCCGCGCGGAGGCCGGGCCGCGCCGCTGGGGGACCGCGCGGACGGGGACGATGGCGGTGCGGGCGGCCGGCGCCCGCGTGCTCACCCTCGCGTGGGACGTGACGCCGCTCGTGGCGGCGGTCCGCCGGGGGGAGGCCACGCTGCCGGCCCCCGGGGCCGGACCGGCGCGCCTGCTGATCGCGCTCGGCGCGGACGGGCGGGTCAGCGCGGCGCGGTGCTCCGACGGCCTGGCGCGCCTCCTGGACGCGCTCGCCGAGCCCCAGCCGCCGGCCGCCCTGGCAGCGGCGCTCGGCGTCCCCGAGGCGGACCTGCGCGGTGCCCTCGAGGGGCTGGCGGGCATCGGCGCGGTCGAGTGGCGGGCGGCGGCGGCCGCCCCGGCGGGCGACTCCGGTCCGGCCGCCGCGGCCCGCGAGCTGCGGTAGGAGGCTCCGGCGCTACTTCAGATCGACCTTCTTCGCGATCGCGACGTAGTACACGGTGACGCGGTCGCCCTTCTTGGCCTTCAGGTCCTTCAGGCCCTCGGTGGAGAACTCCCAGGTCTCGTCGCCCTTCTTGACGGTCATGGTCTTGGCCTTGGCGTCGAGGTCGGTGACCTCGCCGGTCCACTGGTACTGCTTCGGGCCGGCGGCGAGCGACCAGGTCGCGACCAGCGCGGTCAGGGCCACGAGCACCACCACGAGGACGATGCGGCTGCGCATGCGGCCATCTCCTTTCCCGGGCGGCGCGGAGCCGCCCACGGCGAGCTCGCCCGGCAGTCTAGCAGAGGGGGCGCGATGGCGCTCACGCCCAGGCGGGCGTGAGCGTGCCGGCGGCGTCGCGCCAGCCCGGCGCCCAGCCGAGGGCGCAGAGCTGCACGCGCACGTCGCCCTTCCGGGGCCGGACGGCCACCCGGTCGAGGGCCTCCGACTCGGCGGCGGCCTCCAGGGCGGCGACCTCCCGCTGGAACTCGGCCTCGAGCGCGGCCTGCGCCTCCTGGACCGCGGCCACCGTCTCCTGCGCCCGCGCGACGTCCTGGCGTTCCTTGAGCACGCGGCCCGCTCCGCGGGCGGCGGTCGTGGCGCGCCCGAGCGTCCCGATGCGGATCCGCTTCCGGCCGAGGAACGCGTCCAGGATCGTGGCCCCCACCGAGATCGCCGTCTGGAGGCCCTGCTGGGAGGCCTGCTCCCGCTCGCGGGCCTCGGCCTGCTGCGCGCGCCGCAGGCGCTCGACGAGCGCGGCCTGCCGGGGCGCGTACTTCTTGCGGAGCGCCTCCAGCCGCGCGTCGCGGTCGCGCCGCCCCTCCTCCCGCAGCCGGATTCGGAAATCCCGCTCGCTCTCGCCGGGCCGCGACAGGGTCCCCGAGCCGGGGTCGCGCTGGAGCTCGAGTCGCTCGTTCGACGAGAGCCACGCCGCGACGTCGCGGCTCCAGCCCTCGTAGCTCTTCGGGGTGGCGGCGGCCGCCGGGAGGTCGGCCCAGGCGGCCCCGGCCGCGGGCGCGGGCTCGAGCGCGCTCACCGGGAGCGCGAGCCGCTCGGCGGCCTCCCACCTCACCGGCACCGCGGCCGCCGTGATCGGGGCCGCGAGCAGCCGCTCCACGCTCTGGTCGACGCCAGCCTTGGCATCGACGAACCGGACGGTGGCCGCGGCGAGGACGCGCGGGACGTAGACGAGGGTCGCGCCGTCGGGCGCCCGCCCGCGCACCGGGAGGAAGTGCTGGGAGATCCCCGGCGGGAGCACCGGCCGCCCGCCGGCGACCGGGGTCGCCGGACGGCTCGCGACCGGGGCGGCGGCCGGCGCCGGCGCGCTCGAGGCCGTGGCGGCCCCGCCGGTCCCCGGCGCGGCCACCGGTGCGGCGGCGGACGTCGTCGGCGTCCGCTCCCCGGCGGGCGGCCCGGCCTGCTTGCCGCTCATGAGCGTCTTGATCTGCGCCCGGGTGAGCGGGCCGCGGAGGTAGGACATCGCCCAGCGGCTCTCGAAGACCTCGGGCGCGTCCTCGTGCACGTTGTGGAGGAGGAAGACGCGGTTGCCGAGGCCGCCCAGGACCGGCTCCATCGCCTGGCGGTCGAACCGCCCCCCGCTCCCCGCCGCGGCGCCTTCCAGCCCGTCCAGGACGCGCGCCCGGTCGCGCTCGGTCTGGAGCCGGCCGATGAACCAGGTGCCGGCGTTGGCGAGCCCCTTGTAGTCGAGGTCGACGGGGTTCTGGGTCGCCAGCACGACCCCGACCCCGAAGGCCCGCGCCTGCTTCAGGAGCGTCAGCAGCGGGGGCTTCGACGGCGGGTTCGCCACCGGCGGGAAGTAACCGAAGACCTCGTCCATGTAGAGGATCGCGCGGAGGCTCGTGGTTCCCGACTGGCCGCGGACCCACCCGACCGTCTCGTTGAGGAGCAGCGAGACGAAGAACATCCGCTCCGCCTCCGAGAGGTGCGCGACGGAGAAGATCGCCGCCCGCGGCTTGCCGCTCGGGGTGTGAAGCATCGCGGCCACGTCCAGGGGCTCGCCCTGGAGCCAGGCGTCGAACCCCGGGGCGGCGAGCAGGTTGTTGAGCCGCGTGGCCAGCTCGAAGCGGTCCTTGGCCGGGAAGAACGCCTCGAGCCCCAGCGCGCCGATGGTGGTGATGGGGGGCTGCTGGATGTGCTGGATCAGGAGCGCCAGGTCGAGATCGCGGCCCTCGCGCCACGCCGTCTCCAGGAGCTTGGCGACCAGGATGTGCTCGCGGCTGCGCAGGGGGTCGGCGTCGACGCCGAGCAGGCCGAGGAGGCTCGTGGCGGTCGTCGTGATCCGGTCGCGGAAGGCGTCGCCGTCGTCGCGGACGGCCGGCGGCGGCGCCGCGAACGATTTCACGATCGAGACCGGCAGGCCGGCCGTGCTCCCGGGCGTGTAGACCACCACGTCGGCCGCCTCGCGGAGGCGCCGGATCCGGGCGCCGTCCTGGCCCCACGCGGCGAGCCCCTGCCGCCAGAGCTCCGCCTGCTGGGCCGCGTACGCGTCGACGCTCAGGCCCCTGCGGCGGGCGTCGTCCTCGTTGACCCACGGGCGGAAGTCCTCGGGGCGGAGCTCGGGGAAGGTGAGGCAGAGGTTCGGCAGGTCCCCCTTCGGGTCGATCATCACGGCCGGGATGCCGTCCAGCAGGGCCTCCTCGAGGAGCGCCAGGCACAGTCCCGTCTTGCCGCTGCCGGTCATCCCGATGCAGACGGCGTGGGTGACCAGGTCCTTCGAGTCGTAGAGGAGGAGGCCCGGTCCCGGCTGCTTCGTCGCGAGATCGTAGGGCCGGCCCAGGTAGAAGACGCCGAGCTTCTCGAACGCCGCGGGCCCCACCGGCGCGGGGCTGCCGGCGCCGCCCCCGGGCCGGGGCGCGCCCGCGGGGGCGCCACCGGCCGCCTCGGGGACGGCGACGGACGTGCGGCCGGTCTTGCCGGCGCGTCGGGGCGCCCGGGGCGGCATCGGGATCAGCCTCGGACGGAGCGGTGCGGCCTGTCAACCGGGCTCGGCGGGGCCGCGCGCGGGTGCCCTCCGCGCGGCGCGCCGAGCCGCGGGACGCTCCAGTCCGTGCGCGCGCCGAGGCGCTCCGGCGCCACGAGGAGCACGTGTGGAACGCCCGGCGTGGCCGGCCGGGGTGGCCCGTCCGCCGCGTCGCCCACGCGCGCCCCGGGCCGCGGCGAGGACCTGGACGAGGCTGGCGTGTGCCCGCGGCTCGCGGGCGAGAAGCGCACGCGCGGCCTCGTCGAAGAGCTCCTCGGCGCGCTCGCACCGGCGGCCGTCGAGCGTGCGCACGACGAACCCGCGCGGCGCCGGCGGGAGCCCGCCCTCGCCGCCGGCCGCGCCGACGTGGAGTGCACCCACGGGGGCGCCGGCCACGCGAGCCGTCGCCCCGCGCGCGCAGGGACCCGCGGACGCCGTTCCCGGTTCCCGAACGGGCGCCCGCCGACGTAGCCGGGCAGCGGGGCGCCGTGCCGGCGCTCGATCGCCGCGAGCATCGCCCGCGCGCGCTCGACCTCCGTCGCCGTGCCCGGGCCGGCGGGCGTCGGCGTCGGGGCGACCCCCGGCCGTGGATCGGCGGCGTCATGCCGGGACGCCGACGAGGGCCCGAGGGCGACCTCCGCGCGGGGCGGCGGGGGGGGGACGGGGGCGGGGGGCCATCCAGGCGGCCCGCGCCGAGGCGCGGGTCGGGCCGTTCCTGTATAGTGAGCGCGAATTCGAGGCCCGCCACGCGGAGGTCCCGACCCATGGCGCGACGCTTCCCGTTCCGGTGGCTCATGATCACGGCAGGCCTGGCGACCCTGGCCGGCCTCGGAGGCCGGGGGCTCCCGGCCCTCCGCCCGGCCACCGCCCAGGACGCCGCGCGGACACTGACCGTCCAGACCACGGCGGAGCCTCCGGGCCTCGACCTCACCGCGACCCCCGCCTCGGCCACCGCGGCGGTCGTCTTCTACAACGTCCAGGAGGCGCTCGTGAAGGTCGACCAGCACGGGCGCCTGGTGCCGTGGCTCGCCGAGCGCTGGCAGGCGACCGACAGCCTCCACTACACGTTCGCCCTCAAGCGCGGCGTCCGGTTCCACACCGGCCGCGAGCTCACCGCCGAGGACGTGAAGTTCGTGCTGGAGCGCGCCCGCAACCCCGAGACCCGGCACCCCCACGCGCGCCAGTACGAGGACATCGCCGCCATCGAGGTGCGCGACCCCCACACGCTCGCGGTCACGCTGAAGCGCCCGAACGCGATGTTCCTCTACACGCTCGCGCGGCAGGGCTCGGTCATCTACCCGCGCGAGGCGGTGGACCGGCTGAAGTCGCAGCCGGTCGGGACCGGCCCGTTCGTCCTCGAGCGCTGGGATCGCGGCGACCGCATCGTGCTCCGGCGCAACCCCGACTATCACGTGCCGGGGCTGCCCCGGCTCGACCGGGTGACGTTCCGCTTCATCCCCGACGCCAACGCCGCGCTGGCGGCCCTGCAGGCCGGGGACATCGACGTGCTGGCGTTCGGGCTGGCCCCCGAGTCGGTCGAGGTCGTACGCCGCACGCCCGGGCTCCAGCTGATCGAGGGCGAGACGACGAACGACGTCATCCTGGCCCTCAACAACTCCCGGAAGCCGTACACCGACGTGCGGGTGCGCCGGGCGCTCACGCACGCGATCGACAAGGCCGAGGTCGTGCAGGCCGCGATGTTCGGGCTGGGCCGGGTGCTGGGCTCGAACATCGACCCGCTGAACCCGTACTTCGTCGACATGTCGAAGGCGGTCCCGTTCGACCCGGCGCGGGCCCGCCAGCTGCTCGCCGAGGCCGGGTACCCGCGGGGCTTCGACGCCGTCCTCAAGGTCACGCCGCAGTACCCCTACACCGTGCGGACCGGCGAGGTGGTCGCGGGGCAGCTGGCGAAGGTCGGCGTCCGCGTCCGGCTCCAGCAGGTGGAGTGGGGGCAGTGGCTCGACCGCGTGTACAAGAACGCCGACTACGACATGACCATCATCGGCCACGCCGAGGCGTGGGATGCCGGGAACTACGCGAACCCGCAGTACTACTTCCGGTACGACAGCCCGCGCTTCCAGGCGGTGTTCAAGGAGTCCGAGACGACGCTGGACGAGGGGCGGCGCCGCGAGCTCTATGCCGAGCTGCAGAGGATCATGGCCGAGGAGGCTCCCGTCGTGTGGCTCTACGTCTTCCCGCGGCTGGTCGCGGCCAAGCGCGGCGTGCTGGGGATCTGGAAGGATCTGCCGGCGCCGTCCATGGACCTCTCCGAGGTGAGCTGGGCGAAGTAGCGTCCGTGTCGGCATGAGCCCGGCCCGGGCGGTGGCCGCCGGCGCCGGCGCCCCTCGGCGCGGGCGCACCCCGCCCCGCGGCCGGCAGGTCCCTCGCTAGCGTGCGGCGGCTGGTGCTCCGTCGCGCGGCGGCGTGCGGCGCCACGCTGTTCGTCGTCTCGGTCCTGGTCTTCGTCGCGGTCCGCATCCTGCCGGGCGATCCGGCGCTCCTGATCATGGGCACGGAGGCCAGCCCGGAGGCCGCGGCCGTGCTGCGCCGGGCGATGGGGCTCGACCGGCCGATCGCGGTCCAGTACGCGGAGTGGATCGGCGGCGCGCTCCGGGGCGACCTCGGCCGCTCGATCCAGTACGACGTGCCGGTGGGCCGGCTGATCCGGAGCCGTCTCGACGTCACCCTGCCGCTCACCGCCCTCGCCGCCCTGCTCATGGCCGGCGCCGGCGTCCCGCTCGGGCTCTACGCCGCCCTCCGCCGCGGCCGGCCGGGCGACTGGGCGGCCATGGCGGTCTCGCAGCTCGGGCTCGCGATCCCGTCGTTCTGGGCCGGGCTCTTGCTCATCCTCCTTTTCGCCGTGCGGCTCGGCTGGGCGCAGGCGGGCGGGTTCGACGGCTGGCAGGCGGGGATCGGCCGCGGGCTGCGCGCGCTGCTGCTCCCCGCGGCGGCGCTCGGGACCGTGCAGGCGGCGATCCTGGCGCGGACGACCCGGGCCGCGGTCCTGGAGGTGCTGGGCGCCGAGCACGTCCGTACCGCGCGCGCCAAGGGGCTGCCCGAGCGGACGGTGACCGGCAAGCACGTCCTGCGGAATGCGCTGCTCACGATCGTGACCGTCGCCGGCCTGCAGGTCGGCCAGCTCCTGGCGGGGAGCATCGTCCTCGAGAGCGTGTTCTACCTTCCCGGTCTCGGCCGGCTCGCCCTCGCCGCGATCAGCGCGCGGGACCTGCCGGTGATCCAGGGGGTGGTGCTGTTCGTGGCGGCGCTCATCGTGGTCGTGAACTTCGCGGTCGACCTGCTGTACCGGCTCCTCGATCCCCGGATCCGCGATGCGTAGGCGCTGGCGCCGCGCCGGGCGGCAGGGGCCGCTCGTGGCGGGGGGAGCGCTGACGCTCCTGATCGTCGCCACGGCGCTGCTCTCGGCCGTCTACACGCCGCGCGATCCGCTCGGGATGGACGTCGCGATCCGGCTCCAGCCGCCGTCGGCGGCCCACCCGTTCGGCACCGACCAGTTCGGGCGCGACACGCTCTCCCGCGTCATGCGGGGGGCGATCGCCTCGCTCCGGGTTGGCGCGGTCGCGGTGGCGATCGGGCTCGCGGCGGGGGTCGTGCTCGGGCTGGCCGCGGGGTGGGCGGGGGGGTGG
>Ga0070741_10004070_pt1 | contig 34752 bp, 26 predicted proteins | sample Coa_R1_4_FD_66440 | JGI IMG/M metagenome (GOLD analysis project Ga0070741, IMG submission 66440) | Surface soil microbial communities from Centralia Pennsylvania, which are recovering from an underground coalmine fire - Coalmine... | ecosystem: Environmental > Terrestrial > Soil > Unclassified ... | reverse complement strand
CGGATCGCCAAGGACCCCACGGTCGACTCGGTGACGGGGCCCGGGGCTATCAACTCGACCTCCAAGCAGCTATCGACCTTCGGACCGCAGCTGAAGCATTCGGCAAAGGTTTCAGAGCAGAGTAAGGTCGGGCTGCTCAAGCTGATTAACGGCCTGGGCGCTGCGGGCACAGGCTCGGCAGAGATACAGGCCGGGCTCGCGGAAGCCGCCGCGGGCGCTAGCCGGCTGCAAGGCGGATCGGGCCAGGCCCAGGCCGGGGCAGGCAAGCTTCACACCGGATCGGGCCAGGCCCAGGCGGGAGCCGGAAAGCTGCAGGCGGGGTCCAGCCAGGCGCAGTCGGGCGCCGGCCTCCTACGTGCGGGGTTGGCCAAGGCCCACGCCGGCTCCGCCACGCTGGCGGCCGGGCTGACGCAGGCGCTTCAAGGCGCTCGCGCACTCAAGAGCGGTGCCGGGCAGGCGTTGTCAGGCTCACAGCGCCTGGTCTCAGGGCTCGGCCAGGCCACCAGCGGCGCCAAGTTGAGCACCACAGCGCTAAAGGGCCTGGCGAGCGTGACCGCCGGCACCGCGGCGCAGATCAGCAGCGCCACCAAGGCGCTCGACTCGATGAAGGTATGCACGACGCATCCGGCTCAATGCGGACCCGTCAAGACCGCGCTCGGCAACGCCGCCTATGACGCGAACAACGCCGCCGCCGACGCGAAGTACCTCCGGCAGCAGGCGCCGGCGCTTGTCGATGGGCTGCAGCGGCTCCAAGCCGGCGCGGGCCAGCTCAGCGCCGGCATCGCCCAGCTCCGCAACGGCAACGCACAGCTGGCGACCGGCCTCGGCAAGCTAAACGCGGGAGGCGGTCAGCTCACGGCCGGGCTCGGCCAGCTTCAGGCGGGCGCAGGCGCGTTGCAGATCGGGCTCGGCCAGCTCACAGCCGGCGCAGGGAAGCTCGAGGCCGGCCTCGGACAACTGACGAACGGCACGGGCGCGCTGCAGAACGGGCTCGGCCAGCTCACAACGGGGTCAGGGACGCTCGCGAGCGGTCTCGCCGGCGGCGTCGGTCCGGCCGGAACTCTGACCACGGGCCTCGGCACGATGCAAGCGGCCGTTATCAAAGCCCGCGGCCAGATCCCCTCGACAGCGCAGCTCAAGCAGCTTGAGCGCCAGTCTCCGGGGCTCTTTAACTCCGGCTACTTCGTCCTGGCAGCTATCGAAGGCGCCACCGCGCCCAACCGCAACGCAGCGACCTTCACGATCAACCTGTTGCGTGGCGGCACGGCCGGCCAGATCATGGTGGTCTCGAAATACAAGGCAAGCGACGCCCGGACCAAGGCGCTTGGCACCCGCCTCGCCAACCTCGGGCAGAGTTTTGGCAAGCGCAACGACACCCAGGTCGCGGTGGGAGGCCCGGCAGGCAACCTAAGTGACCTGACGCACGTCACCCAGTCGCGCATCTGGATCGATGTCGCGGTGCTCGCTGCAGCGATCGTGCTCACGCTCGCGGTGGCGCTGCGAGCGGTGCTGTTGCCCGTGGTGGCGACAATGTTCGGACTGCTCACCACGGCGGCGGCCTTCGGGGTCCTTCAGTTGCTCTTCGGCGGCCCCAATCCGCCGCTGGGCGGGCCCGGGTACCTCGACCCCACCACGATCATCGCGGTGTTCACGCTCGCGTTCAGCACCAGCGTGATCTTCTCCGCGCTGCTGTTGGCGTCTACGCGGGAGGCGTTCGTGAAGGACGGGCGGGGCCGAGAGGCGGTGCGCACCGGTCTGCGCCGGACCGCTGCGGCGGCCACCGGGGCGGGCCTGGTCATGGTTGCCGCGCTGATCCCGTTCGCGACGACCGCTTTCTTGAACATCCGGGCGTTGGGAATCGGTGTCGCGGTGGCGATTCTGCTCGACGTGCTGATCGTGCGACCCGTCCTGCTGCCGGCCGCCCAGGCGGTGCTGGGCCGCTACGGCTGGTGGCCGACCTCCGCGCCAGCCCCTGGCAGGCCCGAGGCGAAGCATCCGCCCGACCGGCTGCCCCGTCTTCCCGTCCGCCGCCGTACCGCGCATCAAGCGCCCCACTAGGAGGAGAGATGAACGTGCCCACCACCTCACGACTGGTCGAATCGACACCGGCAGCGCCGGCAGCGGCCCAGGGTCCAAGAACGCTCGGCGAGATGGTGCTCGATGTCGCCGCACGCCATGCCGGTGTCGCGCTGGAGTCTCCCCGAGACGACGGGAAGGCATACGTGTCCTACCCGGAGCTCGGGACAGTCTCAAGCGAGATAGCGCGTGGACTCATCGCGTTGGGCATCGAGCCCGGGGACCGGGTGGCGATTCTCGGACTGACCTCCGCAGATTGGACGCTGTGCGACTGCGGCGCGATGTGCGCTGGCGCGGTCGTGACACCCATTTACCACACAAACTCGCCCGAAGAGTGCGCATATGTGCTCGCACACTCCGACTCACGGCTGGTCTTCTGCGAGGACGTGGGGCAGGCCGTCAAGATTGCGCAAATTCGCGACCTCTGCCCGGAGCTAAAGACGCTGGTCCTCATGCGGGGCAGTGGCGAGGATGCGATCACGCTGCAGGAACTCCGCGCCCGGGGTGCCCACGTTCCACCCGATGCCGTCGGTGAGCGCCTCGCGACGCTCTCCCCGGAGGATGTGGCAACGCTCGTTTACACCTCCGGCACGACGGGGCCGCCCAAGGGGTGCATGCTCAGCCACGAGAACTTCCTCTCGACGACGCGCATGTACGCCGAGCAGCTGGGATTCAACGAGACGCATTCGCTTTACCAGTTCCTGCCGCTCGCGCACGTGCTCGCGCGTGTGGCTCAAATGGTGGCATTGAGCGTCGGAGCGCGGGTGATCTTCTGGAGCGGAGACACGAAGAAGATCGTCGACGAGCTGGAAACGGCCGCTCCTACCCACTTCCCGGCGGTGCCTCGGATCTACGAGAAGCTCCATGGAGCGGTGCTCGGCAAGATTGCCGACGGGCCGCCGGCCCAGCGCGCGCTGTTTCACCGGGCGCTCGCAACCGGCGCCCGTGCGCGCCCGGAGCTGCGAGCGGGCAGGCTTCCGGGGCTGCTCACCGACCTGCAATACCGCCTTGCGGATGAGCTCGTGCTGAACAAGGTGCGCTCGCTGTTCGGTTCGCGCCTCGAGCTTGCGCTCGTGGGCGCCGCTCCGATAGCGCCGGGGCTGCTCGAATTCTTCGATGCCTGCGGCGTGGTGGTACTGGAGGGGTACGGGCTCACCGAGACCTGCGCCGCGGCAACGATTAACACGCCCGATGCGCTTTGCTTTGGAACTGCGGGCAAGCCGCTTCCCGGGACGGGAGTTCGCATCGCCCAGGACGGCGAAGTACTGCTGCGCGGTCCGCACGTGTTCAAGGGCTACTACAAGGACGCGGAGGCCACCGAGGACGCGTTCGACACAGGTGGATGGCTGCGCACCGGCGACCTCGGCGCATTGACACCAGAGGGATTCTTACGCATCACCGGTCGCAAGAAGGATCTGATCATCACCTCGAGCGGCAAGAACATCTCGCCGGCGAACATCGAGAACGCCCTGCGTGAGAGTCGCTACATCACCGAGGCTGTCGTGTTCGGCGACGACCGGCCATATCTCGTAGCGATGGTCACGCTCGACCATGACGAGACCGCAAAGCTTGCAGCGCGGCTGGGGATCGCGCGCGATCCCTCGATGATCGCCGGCGATTCGCGCGTGCGCGCGGAGATCCAGAAGGAGGTCGACGACGTCAACGAGAAGCTCGCGCGGATCGAGCAGGTCAAGCGTTTCGCGATCCTCGATCACGACTTCAGCCAGGCGGCTGGCGAATTGACACCCACGCTGAAGGTCAAGCGGGCGTTCGTTTATGACCGATACGCCGAGCTGTTTTCGGGGCTTTACTCAACAACTAGCAACACTCCTAAAGGGGGGTCACAGTGAGACGCAAAGCACTAGTGGGCCTGGCGGTGGCGGGGCTGGCAGTTGGCTTGCCCGCTGCGGCGCTTGCCACGTTCACACAGGTCAGCAAGATCGTTTTGACCGCGACCAAGTCGGGCCAATCGAGCGGGATCAACGCGAATGTCCACGCCAAGGGAACCACTCCCGAGCAGGCCAAACGGCTGGTCGCGACGTTCCCAACGGGTACAACCTTCAGGCCGGGTACGGTGCCGGCTTGCAAGTTGACAAATAAGCAGATCGAGAGCGGCAAGAAATGCCCGAAGAGCAGCCAGATCGGGACCGGATCGGCGGTGGCAAAGACGATCGTGGGCAACGTCAACGCCAAGGTCGGGGCCTTCGCGTCGGGCAATAAGAACATGGTCCTCGTGGGCACGGTCACGTCTCCGACGACGGCTTACACGGTAATCCGCGCGGTTACGTCCAAGAACGTGCTCAACGTGGGCCCCATCCCCAACAAGGCCTCGGGTCTCCCGATCACGCTCACGAGCCTGAAGGTGAACCTCCCCAAGAGGGGCACGGGCAACCACGCGCTGGTCACGGCCGGTAAGTGCGTCAACCACAAGTTCACTGTGACGTCGGCCTTCACCTACTACTCCGGTAGCCCGGTGATGACATCGAGCTCATCCTCCTGCACCGGCTGAGGATGTTGGTGGCTGTGGCAAAAGGGGCCACCTCCGAATGAAATGAGCGCACGGCTTTCAAGCGCAGACACGGCGTGGCTGCATATGGACCGCCCGACCAACCTGATGGTGATCAACTCGGTGCTCCTATTCGACCAACCGGTCGATTGGGAGCGTGTGAGGCAGATCATCCAGGTGCGTCTGGTCGATCGGTATCCGCGATTCCGCCAGCGCGTAGTGGAGAGCCGTGCGCCGTTGCGAGCGCCGAAGTGGGAGGACGATCCGGACTTCGCGCTCGAGCACCATGTGCACCGCCGCGGTCTGCCCGCGCCTGGGGACCGCGCCGCGGTGCAGGAGTTTGTCGGCGACCTGATGACGATGCCGCTCGACCGCAACCGGCCGTTGTGGAACATGTATCTGGTCGACGGTTTCGGCCAGGGGGCGGCGATGGTGGTGCGCATGCACCATTGCATCGCCGACGGAATCGCGCTCGCGCGCGTGATGCTCTCACTGACTGATTCTGAGCCGGACGCGGGGCTCGCCCCGCTCTCGCCCGCGCGCCCGGAGGCGCGCCGGCGCGGGATGTCTGGGGTCTTGACCGGCGCCGGCGAGCAAGTGCTCTCCGCAGCCACCCAGGTTGGCGAGACCGTTGTCCGCCAAGCCGCTGAAGTGGTCCTCTGGCCACCGCACGCGACCCGGCTCGCCGGTGCCGTGGTGCGCGACAGCGCGACGGTGCTGAGGTTGCTGCTGACGCGCGCGGACCCTGCCAGCGGGCTCAAGGCCGATCCGGGCGTCAGCCGTCGGGTGGCCTGGACGCGACGGCTCTCGCTGGATCGGATCAAGCAGATCGCGCGTGCCCACAATGCCACCGTCAACGACGTGGTCCTCGCTGCCACGAGCGGAGCGCTTCGCCACTACCTCCAGGAGCGTGGGTACCCGGCTCGCGAGATTCAGGCGATGATTCCGTTCAACCTGAGACCTCTCAGCGAGCCGGTACCGCGTGAGCTCGGCAATAAGTTCGGTCTGGTCTTCCTGCCGCTGCCGGTGGGGGTAAGCGGCAGCTACCGCCGGCTGGCGGAGGTGCACAATCGGATGGAGCGGATCAAGCAGTCTCGCGACGGGCCAGTCTCGTACGCGCTGCTCAGCGCCACGGGGCTGACCCCGGAGCCGATCGAGCGACGGATCGTGGATCTCTTCTCCGCCAAGGGCACCGCGGTGATCACCAACGTTCCAGGCCCACGGGAGCCCGTCTACCTCGCCGGAACCCCGGTCCGCACGGCGCTCGTCTGGGCACCGACGTCCGGCCATATCGGCATGAGCATCAGTATTTTCAGCTACCGCGGTGAAGTAACGGTCGGGCTGATGGTCGACGCAGAAATCGTCCCCGACCCAGACGCGATCGTGGAACAGCTCGAGCGAGAACTCGAGGCGCTCGGCAGGCTCGAGAGCCCGCCGCAACGAAGCATCTCATCTTGCCGTGCTCGGCCGTTGGGACAAGCCTCAGGTTGAGGGCTCGTCAGCGGGGCGCGGGACCGCCACGACTGCGCATTCGGCGTCGTGCATGAGCGCCTCGCCCGTGCTGCCAAGTAGCACGCGCGCCGTGGCGCCCCAGCGACGCGAGCCCACGACGATTAGGTCGACTTCGTGGGAAAGCTCAAGGAGCGCATCGGCCGGACGACCTCGCCGCACGTCGATGCTGGTGCTTGCCGCGCTTGATCGCGCGGCAGCATCGCCATCTTGCGCCAGGCTCTGCTCCTGTTCCTCGAGTAAGTTCGTCCATGTGATGTTCGTCAGCCCTTGCAGCGCCGAGCGCATCAGCACGGGCACGCGGTCGTCGACGACGGCACGCAAGCGCAGCTCGGCGCCGGCGGCCGAGGCGATCGAATCAGCGAATGCGACGGCCTGCAGCGACTCGGGGCCACCGTCGAAGCCGACGCCCACGCTCCCAATGGTGAGCGGTGCTCGGGTATGGATTCCGCGAGGCGCGACCGCGAGCGGGCACTCGAAATGGCCGAGCAACTGCCGCGTGCGTTTCCCGATCCGAACGTGTCCTTCGGGCGCCTGACGTGACGAACCGACGACGAGCAGATCACGGCGTTCTCGCGTCACCACGCGATGTAGCGCCCGCGGGACAGAGACGTCGCTCTCGATGACGGTTCTTGCCTTGGGCGCAAGCGTTGCCCGAAGGCCCTTCAGCGCGCGTTCCGTCGACTTCCGGAAGGCCTTCGAGTCCGTCCCGTACGGGAGCGAGATGATCGATTGGATCTCGACTACGGCCAGAATCAGCTCAGCACCCGTGATCCGAGCCAGCGCTCCCCCGAGCGCGGCTGCGTCGCGACCCTCGGGATGCCCGTCAACTCCGACCGCGATCCGGCGAAGTGGCGTCGAGCGGTCGGCGGGTGTGCGTGCGAATGTGGGGGAGGTGGTCATAAAAGCCCTCGTCCGTCGCGGAGAGATCAGTATTTCCAGCCTGTGATCCGCAAGTATCGGGGATCCACGCTACTGGAATTGTGGACAAACACGGAGTCCGATGGCTTCGCGCCAGACGGTGTCTGCGAGTTCGGCGATAACCGTCTCAACCGGCGGGGAGAGGCCGCTTCCTGCGTCAAACGTGCCCCCCTCGACGGCGTAGAGGAGTGCTTGCCGTGGAAGTCGTTGTAGCGCGCGGCCGAGCTCGATCGCATCCATGAGCGCAATCGCATGCGAGGACGTCGATCCCCGGCGCCGGACTGGGAGGTGCTGGCGGTCCACGTCGAAGCGCCGGATCGTGCCTGGGGGTGCGCCCGAGCGCATGCAGTCGACGAGGATGGCGGCGTCGCGCCCGGACCAAAGCTCCAGTAGCTCCGCAGGATCACCCTGGTGCTCGCGGACGCGAATGCCCGGTAGCGCGCGCGATTGACGTAGGCGGCGGGCGACCTCAATGCCGGCGGCATCGTCTCCGCGCAGGTCGTTTCCAAGACCGACGACGAGGACCCCTCCGCTGGGCTCGCGGTCAACCGCCCCAGTCACCGGCGGTCGACCGTAAGGTCGAGGAAGTGAGTCGAGCACGAGATACATGGATCGTGGTTGCGGATGGCCTGCTCGCACCGGAACCGCAGCTCTTGGTCCGAAAGCTCGATGTGGCGCTCGACGACCGCGCGGAGGTCCTCCTCGATCGCGCGCTGGTTTTGTGAGGTCGGCGGCACGATACGCGCGTCGCGGATCGTGCCCTGCTCGTCGATTTCGTAGCGGTGGTAGAGCAGGCCGCGGGGCGCCTCCGTCGCCCCGTGTCCGACCCCGTGGCGGGGCGCCACCTCGACCGCGGGCGTGTCCGGCTCCTCGTAGCGGTCGATCAGCGCAAGCGCCTCGTCGCTGGCCTGCACCAACTCGACCGCGCGCACCACGATGCTCTGAAATGGGTTTCGGCAGCTCGGACCCAGGCCGGCCTCGCGTGACGCCGCCAGCGCGGCCGGACGAAGCGCATGTCCGGCCAGGTTGTAGCGCGCCAGCGGCCCTGTCAGATAACTGCCGCGGTCGCGAAGACGCGCGTGCAGCGCATTTGAATGCTCGACCTGGTGCTCCACGATGTGCTGGTCGAACTCGACCGGCGCGATGTCGAGACCGCCGTCCGAAACTATCCGCCCGCGGTCGATGGGATAGCCAGCAGGGTCATGGAGGGCGACGTGCTCTGGTTCGATCTCTACATCCGCAAAGGGCAACGTCGCGGCCCAGCGCACGGTCTCGAGCGCGAGCTCTCGTGCCCGCTCCAGGGGATCGACAAGCGCTCGCAGCTCCACCCGGGAGGGCACCCGGTAAAAGCCACCGACACGCATATTCACCGGGTGAACGGCGCGACCTCCGACCAGGGTCATGATTGCGTTGCCGGCCTTCTTGAGCTGCAGGCCCCGCTCCACCAGTTCGCGGTGATCGCGTGACATCTCGACGGCCCCGGGATAACCGAGGAAGTCAGGGGCGTGGAGCATGAATACGTGCAGGCTGTGACTCTCGATCCACTCGCCGCAGTAGATAAGCCGGCGGAGATCGCGAATCGGTCCTTCGTCGATCGCGACTCCGCACGCGTCCTCCAGCGCCCGTACCGCGCTGGTCTGATACGCGACCGGGCAGATCCCGCAGATGCGGGCGGTGATGTCGGGCGCTTCAGTGAAGGCGCGTCCACGGAGAAAGGCCTCGAAGAAGCGGGGCGGTTCGTAGATGCGCAGCTTGACCTCACGCACCTCTCGGCCCTCCAGCCTGATGTACATCGCGCCCTCGCCCTCGACCCGCGCGAGCTGGTCTGTGCGGATGATCCGCGTATGCTCCGCGGACGTCACCCTCAGGTCCCCGGCCGCTCTCCAGCATGCGGCTTGTGAGCCTCACTCGCCGCGCGAAACGACGGGGCGCCGGCATTGAAGGTTCGATAGACGCGGAGCAAGTCGCCGTCGGCTAATCCTGTCCAGGCGTCGAGTGAGTTGGTGTTTGGTGTTTCCTGAGGACCGAAGCAGCCGTAGCAGCCGCGACCGTAGGCCGGACAGATCGCCCCGCAACCAGCCTGCGTGACCGGTCCGAGGCAGGGCGTGCCCTGGGCCACCATCACGCACACGGTGCCGCGACGCTTGCACTCGACGCAGACGCTGTGGGGCCGGATTCGCGGTCTGCGCCGGTTCAAATGTGCGCTTATCACCTCGAGCAGCTGCTCCTTATCGACAGGACAGCCGTGCAACTCGAAATCGACCGGGACATGCGCGCCGATCGGGGTAGAGGTATCGAGCGTCGAGATGTACGCCGGTGACGCGTACACCAGACGCACATATTCCTCCACCTCGGCGAAGTTGCGAAGCGCCTGGATCCCGCCCGCGGTCGCACACGCACCGATGGTGATCAGCGCCCGCGAGCTCGCTCTTACGGCCCGGATCCGCTCGGCGTCCTCTGCGGTGGTGATCGAGCCTTCCACCAGCGAGATGTCATAGGGACCCTCGACTGGCGAGGACGAAGCCTCCAGGAAGTAGGCGATCTCAAGACGGTCGGAAAGGCCCAGCAGCTGGTCCTCCAGGTTGAGGAGGCTGACCTGGCAGCCGTCGCAGGACGCGAACTTCCACACAGCGAGCTTTGGGCGGTGCATCACAGCTCCCGGATCGCCAACCAGCGCTCGAGGTCTGTCCAACGGTATACAGGACCGTCTCGACACACCAGCGTCGGGCCGAGCTGGCAATGACCGCAGCGCGCGATGCCGCACTGCATGTTGCGCTCCACCGAAGCGAAGAGCCGATTCGCGCAAACGCCGGCCTCCCGAAGCGCCACGACGGTAAAACGCATCATCACCTCGGGCCCGCAGCACATTGCCACGGTGCGCTCGGCGCAGAGCCCGGCTCTGGGAACCAACCGGGTCACGACTCCCACCTGTCCGGGCCATTCTGGCCCGGCGCTGTCGACGGTCACCATCACCTCCACTCCTCGCTCGCTCCACGCAGCCAGCTCGTCGGCATAGAGAAGCTGTTCGGGCGTGCGGCCTCCATACAGCAACACCAGCCGCCGGTAACGCTCTCGCCGCGACAGCGCGGCAACGATCGCCGGGCGCAGCGGCGGCAGCCCAATTCCGCCAGCGGCGAATACCATGTCGCGGCCCTGCGCTTCCTCAAGCGGCCAGGCCCGCCCGAATGGTCCCCGCACCCCCATCGTCACACCCCGCTCCGCGGCGCAGATCGCCTGGGTGGCGAGGCCGGCGGCACGGACGGTGTGGACGAGACGGTCGGGGTTGTCGGGATCGCCACTGATCGAGATCGGCACCTCGCCGCAACCGGCGACCGAGAGCATCGTGAACTGGCCGGGGGAGAAATGAAGCGGCCGGCCCGAGTGGGAAGCGAGCTCGAGCGTCCAGGTATCAGAGGTGTCCCGGCGCTTGGAAACTAGCTCGAATGGCTCGGGCATCATCCGCGCCTGTTCGACGGCGTCATTCCGGGACGCGGGCATGTCCGTACACGTCCAGGAGCTGCAGCCGGGTGGCCTGAAGCGTCTCTACCAGACGGGCCGCGAACTGGCGCATCAGTTGGTATCCGAGCTCGTGGTCGGCCTCGCACTTGCCCCGGAGGCAGGATCCGTCGAAAGACACGAGCTCGGACGTGTGGGTTGCGCGGCCGTCGAGTTGCCACCTGTACGGGGCAAACAGCCAGGACCATCCGACCACGTCTCCGGCGTGCAGGGTCTCGATCACGAGCGCACCGCGCTGGGGCGCGTGCAGCTCGAGCGCTACCTGACCCCGCCGGATCAGGAAGAACCGCTCTGCGGGGTCGCCCTCGCGCAGCAGGAGCGTCCCCGCGTCGACGTGCTCGTTGCGTGCGCAGCCGGCGATCAGCGCGATGTGCGCGGGCGCCAGCCCGGCGAAGATCGGGGCCTGCGAGATCAGCTGGTCAATCGTCTGCACGGGACACCCGCTCGCTGTCGCGGATCGCCTGCGCCTCCTCGGTCAGATCAATGCCGACCGGGCACCAGGTGATGCAGCGTCCGCAGCCCACACAACCGGAGGTTCCGAACTGGTCCCACCAGGTTGCAAGCTTATGCGTCATCCACTGGCGGTAGCGCGAGCGCGTCGATCCCCGTACCGCGCCGCCGTGAAGGTGAGAGTAGTCAACCGTGAAGCAGGAGTCCCAGCTCTGGTGACGCTCGACGTGCTCCCCTTCTAAATCGGTGACGTCCTCCACGGTGGTGCAGAAGCAGGTGGGGCACACCATCGTGCAGTTGCCACAGGTCAGACAGCGCTCTGCGACCTCGTCCCAGCGTGGGTGCTCGTAGTTGCGGTACAGCAGCCCCTTGATGTCTGTGGTGTCCAGCTCACGGCCCATCTGCGACGCCGTGCGCGCGTGGATCCCAGCGGCGATGTCATCGTCGGCTGTGGTCGCGTCGCGACCGGGGACATCAGCTAGGACCTCGGCCCCACGTTCGGAGCCCACCTCGGCGAGGAAGTGATGTTTACCGTCGACGAGCACCTCGGTCAGCGCGAGGTCAAAGCCGCGATCGGCGACGGGTCCGGTGCCCATCGAGACGCAGAAGCAGGTCCCGCCTGCCTGTGCGCACTGGACGGCGATCACGAACGGCGCCGGCGCAGACGTCGACGTCTCGCCCAGCACCCGATCGAGAATTCCCATGGCGTGCAGCTCGCACGAGCGCGCCCCGAGGAAGGCATAACTGGTTTGCTCGGCGCTGGGTTCGCTCACCTCGGTTAGCCCGCCGCGCTCGTCCACCCGTGCTCGCCAAAGAGTGACATGTGCCGGCAGCTGGTAGCGCTTCCATGAGTGCGGGCCCACGGCGTAGCCAAATAGGGCCTCGTCATCCCGGCGCTTGAGCCTGTAATGGCCGCCGTCCTGCTCGTCGGTCCAGCCGGCCGGCAAATCGTCCGTGCAGCGGACCTCGTCGTAGACGATCGCGCGGTCGCGGATGGTGGGTCCGACGATCGTATATCCCCGGCGAATCAGGGCGGCGAAGAGCAGGTCAAAGTCGCGGCGCTCGATCACGCGGCTGGCGGTCATCCTCGCACTGTATGCCCCCGAGCCTCTACCTGGGAATGTGGAAAAACCGCAATGGCCTGGGGAGTGGCAGCGGATTGCCGGAGCGCACGGCGCCTCTAGCTTGAAGCCTCAATGACCGATGAGTCAGCAATGCAGAAGACTTTCATTTCGCCCCACCATGGCGGCGCGTACCCACCCGCCTTGGAGCACGCGACCGTGGCTGACGCGATGCACGCGGGAATCCTGACCTGCGACCCGAGCACGACGCTCACGCAAGTTGCGCGAATGATGTCGCTACACCGTGTGCATTGCGTCGCCGTCATGGCACAGCGGCACCCTCCGGGGCAGGCACGGGTGGCAGGAATCATCTCGGACCGAGACCTGATGCGCGCGGGGATTGGTGAGGGGCGAGAGCACCCGTCGCGGGCACGCGAATTTGCTCACCAGCCTGTGGTCACCGTCGAGCCCGCACTGCCTCTGCGGGCTGCGGGCGAGTTGATGCTCGAGCGCGGCCTTGGTCACCTGGTCGTAATCCACCCGGAGGCGCTCTTGCCGCTGGGAATCCTGTCCTCGCTCGATGTCATCGATCTCCTGGCATGGGGTGAGGGCTGACAAGGGGCTCTACCAAGCCTCGGGCGATGTCGCGTTAGCCGCCCGGATGGCCTTGACGTAGCCACTGCGCGCATATGCGGCCTGATCTTCGTCCGCGGGGACCGCGAGCAGGCCGCGCAACTCGTCCACGCTTCGGAACTCGTGGCGGTCCATCCACAGCTCAAAGCCTTCGAGAAGCTCTCGCGCATAGTCGGCGCTATGGCGCAACAGCGCGGATGTGCTCATGACCACGTCGGCTCCGGCCAGCAGGTAGCGCGCTATATCGGTGGGCTCGGTCACCCCACCGGTGCCTGCCAGCGAGGCGCGCAGTCGCCGATGCAGCAGCGCGATCCAGGCCCGGGGGAGTCGGCCCTCGGCCGGGACCGAGAGCACGACGTTGCCTGTGACGGCCAGCGCTTCGGGGTCGATATCCGGTCCTAGAAAGCGGTTGAACAGCACCAGCGCGTCTGCGCCCTCCGCGTCCAGTGCCAGTGCGAAACTCGCGAACGAGCTGAAGTACGGGCTCAGCTTGACCGCCACCGGCACGTTCACAGCATCCTTGACCCGACGTAGCACCTCGAAGAGCCTCTGTTCCGCCTCGTAACCGGAGACGCGCGAAGCGTCCGGGAGCGAGTAGACATTGAGCTCGATCGCCGCCGCGCCTGCCTCCTGCAGATCGCGCGCGTGGCCGGTCCACCCCTCCGCAGTGATGCCGTTCAGGCTGGCCATGACCGGGACATCAACCGACCCGGCGGCCTGCTCCAGCAGGCTGAGGTACCGGTTGCCGGGGTCCTCCTTGACGATCTCCGGCACGTAGTCGAGCGCCTCAGGAAAGCTCTCCGCCGGACCCTCGACCAGCCTCGCCACGTTCGCCGCTTGCTCGCGCAACTCCTCCTCGAAGAGCGAGTACATGACGACCGCGCCGACGCCGGAGGCGGCCAGATGGCGGATCCCGTCGAGCGTGTAGGAGAGGGGGGAGGGCGAGGCGACCAGCGGGTTTCGCAATTCGAGGCCCATGTAGCGGGTGGCCAAATCCGTCATCCGATGCCACCGTCGTCCTGTGAAGGGAGGATCCGGTCGGGAACTGCCGGGAATCCCTCGGCTCCCTGACCCGCCATTTGCTCATAGGCATTCCAGCGCAAGTCGACAATCTGCTGGGCCAGTGCGAGCTGGCGATCGGCTTCGGCGGGATCGACGTTGCGAAGCGCACGGAAGCGAAGCTCTCTCTTGCGGTAGTCGGCCAGGCGCATCCGCGGGCGTGGCGAGTCGAGCAGGAACGGATTTCCTCCGGCTTCGCGCGCCATTGGGTCGTATCGGATCAGGGGCCAATGGCCGCTGGCCACCGCCCGGTAGTGCTGGTCAAGCCCGTAGCGCATGTCATAGCCATGGGCGATGCAGTGGCTGTAGGCGATAACGAGCGACGGTCCCTCGTAGGCCTCCGCTTCGCGCAACGCCGTCAACGTCTGCTGGGGATCCGCGCCCATCGCCACGCGGGCGACGTACACGTTGGCATATGAGATGGCCTGTAGCGCGAGGTCCTTGGTCGGGATCCGCTTGCCTCCGGCGGAGAACTTCGCCACGGCTCCCAGCGGGGTCGCCTTTGACATCTGACCGCCGGTGTTGGAGTAGACCTCCGTGTCCAGAACCAGCACGTTGACGTTGCGGCCGCTCGCTAGCACGTGATCGAGACCGCCGGCGCCGATGTCATAGGCCCAGCCGTCGCCGCCGACGATCCACACGCTGCGCCGGATCAGGTGCTCGATGACGCTACGCAGCTCGTCGGCCGCTTCGCCTTCCAGGGGCTGGAGCAGCCTCGAGAGCTCCGCCAGCCGAAGTCGTTGCTCTCGAAGCTCGGATTCGCGACGTTGCGGGGCATTCAGAAGCTCATCGACCAGCTCCGCGCCTAGCTCCAAGCGCAGCTCAGATAGCCGGCGGCGCGCGATCTCAGTGTGCTTGTCTGCTGCCAACCGGAGCCCCAACCCGAACTCGGCGTCGTCCTCGAACAGCGAGTTGGCCCATGCGGGGCCCCGCCCGTCAGCGTTCATCGTCCAGGGCGTTGTGGGAAGGTTGCCGCCGTAGATCGAGGAACAGCCCGTGGCGTTGGCAACGGTGAGGCGGTCGCCGAACAGCTGTGAGATCAGCTTCAGATACGGGGTTTCACCGCATCCCGCACACGCGCCCGAAAACTCGAACAGCGGCTCGAGGAACTGCGTGCCGCGAACGGTTCCGAAGTCAACGCGGGAGCGGTCAGCCGGGGGCAACGTCTCGAAGAAGGCAATGTTGCGACGCTCGCGCTCAAGCAGCGGCTCGCGTTCGTCGAGGTTGATCGCGCGGCGCGGGAGATCGCCCCCGACCGAGACCGGGCAAGCCTCGACGCACAGTCCGCAGCCCGTGCAGTCCTCGATATAGACCTGGAGTATGTAGTCGGTCTGCGGCAGTCCAGGAGCGTTCAGCGGTGCCGACTTGAAGTCTGCCGGTGACACATCCAGCCGCGAGGAGTTGCAGTAGCGGGTGCGTATCACGCTGTGGGGACAGACGAACGAGCAGTTGCCGCACTGGATGCAGAGCTCGGGCTCCCAGACCGCGACCTGGTCTGAGATGTTGCGCTTTTCGTATTTGGCCGTCCCGCTGGGATATGTACCGTCTACGGGCAGCGCGCTGACCGCCAACTCGTCGCCGCGACCGGCCAGCATCGTTGCGACCGTTGTGCGAACGAACTCCGGAGCATCTGCGGGCACGATCGGCTCTGTGTCGCGCTCAGAGGTGATGCTTTCGGGCAACTTCACACGGTGCAGCGCGTCGAGGGCGTGGTCGACCGCGTTGAGATTACGGTCAACGATCTCCTGGCCGCGCCGCCGGTAGGTATTTTCGATCGCGGCCTTGATCCGTCCGATCGCCTCCTGACGCTCGAGTACGCCGGAGATGGCAAAGAAGCAGGTTTGAAGGACGGTGTTGGTTCGCCCGGCCAGCCCTGCCTCGCGGGCAATGCTCCCGGCGTCGATCACGTAAAGCTCGAGCTCCTTGTCAAGGATCCGCTCCTGCAGCGCCCGCGGGAGAACGTCCCACACCCGCTCAGCGGCGTGGTGGGTGTTGAGGAGAAGGGTCGCGCCCCTGGCTGCCCGGTCGAGCACCTCGGGCCGCTCGAGCAAGCCGAACTGATGGCACCCTACGAAGCCGGCTCGTGAAACCAGATAGGGCGCCTCGATCGGCGTCGGTCCGAAGCGCAGGTGTGAGATCGTCTGCGAGCCCGACTTCTTTGAGTCATATACGAAGTAGCCCTGGGCGTGAAGGCCGGCTTCGCCGAGGATCTTGATCGTGTTCTTGTTGGCGCCTACCGTGCCGTCGGAGCCGAGGCCGAAGAACACTGCCCGCGTCGTCTCGGCGGCCTCAATGTCCAGCGACGCGTCGTAGGCGAGGCTGGTGTGCTTGACGTCGTCATTGATCCCGACCGTGAAAGACCGCCTGGGTCGGTCCCGGGCTAGCTCGCCGAAGACGCCAGCCACCATGCCAGGGGTGAACTCCTTGGAGGAGAGACCGTAGCGCCCGCCGATTACGCGAGGCATCGTCTCGATCTCACCCTCGACGTGGGCGTCGTTGAGCGCGGCCACAACGTCGAGAAAAAGCGGTTCTCCGAGGGAGCCGGGCTCCTTGGTGCGGTCGAGCACGGCCACTCGGCGAACCGTCCGCGGAAGTGCCTGTGTTAGGTCGCGCGCTGCAAAGGGTCGGTAGAGCCTGACCTGTGCTACGCCGACTCGTTCGCCCGCCTTGCTCAGAGCCTTCGCCGTCTCGGCGGCGGCATGTGCGCCCGACCCCATCAGCACCAACGCTCGCTCCGCCTCCGGGTGGCCTGTGTACTCGACCAGCCGGTAGCGCCTGCCGGTGCGCTGGGCAAGTCCATCCATCGTCCCCTGCACGATCTCCGCGACGCGCGCGTAGTAGGGGTTGACCGTCTCGCGAGCCTGAAAAAAGGTGTCTGGGTTATGCGCCGTCCCGCGGATGAAGGGTCGCTCCGGCGAGAGCGCTCGGGACCGGTGCTCGCGGACCAGCTCATCGGGCACCAGCGCCCGCAGATCCTCGTCGTCGAGCAGCTCGATCGTGTTGAGCTCGTGCGAGGTCCTAAAGCCGTCGAAGAAGTGCAGGAACGGCACCCGGCTGGCCAGCGTCGACGCATGTGCAATCAGCGCCAGGTCGTGGGCCTCCTGCACCGAGCCAGAGGCGAGCAGCGCGAAGCCGGTCTGCCGCACGGCCATCACGTCGGAGTGATCGCCGAATATCGAGAGCGCCTGCGTCGCCACGGCGCGCGCGGCCACGTGCAGGACAGCGGGGGTCAGCTCGCCGGCGACCTTGTACATGTTGGGGATCATCAGCAACAGGCCCTGCGAGGCCGTGAAGGTCGTCCCGAGGCCACCGCCCTGGAGCGCTCCGTGAAGGGCACCCGCGGCGCCCGCCTCGCTCTGCATCTCGACGACCTCGGGGACCGTTCCCCACAGGTTCGTCCGCCCCCGGTTCGACCACTCGTCGGCCAGTTCGGCCATTGGTGAAGACGGCGTGATCGGATAGATGCAGCAGACCTCGCTCAGCCGATGCGCCACCGAGGCGGCCGCCTCGTTGCCATCAATGGTGACGCGCATCAGCGTTTCTCCAAAGACAAGCCGCTCCACTCAGGCGGAGCGACCCAGGTCTCGGGCGGCGGGTCCGCTCCTTCGGAAAGCATCTCGATGGAATGGACGGGACACTGCTCGTAACAGACCCGGCAGCCGGTGCAGCGGTCGTAGTCGATGCGGTAGCGGTGCCCGGGGCCTAGCTTGATGATCGCGTCCTCGGGGCAGGCGCCGAAGCAGCCATCGCATTCGCAGCAGTTGCCGCATGACAGGCAGCGCGCAGCCTCATATGCAGCCTCGTCTTGCGACAAGGGGCCGACCACCTCGGCGAAGTCGGAGACCCGCTCCTGAGGCGGACGTTCCGGCTGCTGTCGGCGCATGGCGTCGCCGAAGAACCACAGGTTCAGCAGTTCTAAGTTGGCGACGGGATGCTTGGGGGCGGGCGTGTAGCGCTCCCCGCGCAGCCAGGCATCGATCTCGCGGGCGGCACGCTTACCATGCCCCACTCCAACGGTGATTGTGCGCTCCGCCGGGACCATGTCCCCGCCCGCGAACACCCCCGGCGCCCCGGTCATGAGCGAGTTCGAGACCTTGACCGTGCCGTCGCGTTGAAACTCGACGCCCGGGACCGAACGCATAAAGCTCGAATCTGTCTCTTGACCGAGCGCCAGTATCACGGTATCGGCCTCGAGCGTCTCGAAGCGGCCAGTGGGGCGCGGGACGCCATCCTCGTCGAGCTCCATCACCTCTACCTGCAGTCGCTCGCCCTGGAACGCCTTGATCGTCCGCAGCCAGTTCATTCGTACCCCCTCACGTTCGGCGTCCTGTGCCTCCTCCTCGTGGGCGGGCATCCGCTCGCGCGTGCGCCGGTAGACGATGAGGGCCTCCTCTGCGCCGAGTCGTCTGGCCGTGCGAGCCGCGTCAATTGCGGTATTTCCCCCGCCATAGACGGCCACGCGACGGCCGATTTGCGGGGGCTCGCCCGAGGCCACGCCGCGCAGGAACGTGACCGCATCGACGATCGGTCCCGCGTCCATCGCTGGGATGTCCACCCGCTTTGACAGATGGGCACCGACGGCCACGAAGACCGCGTCGAAGCTTCCCTCCCGGCGCTCGGCTTCGAGGTCCGTGACCCGGTGGCGACTGGCGATCTTTATGCCCAGCGCGTGCACCCGGTCGATCTCACCGTCGAGGACGTCGCGAGGCAGCCGGTAGGCCGGGATCCCGTAGCGCATCATCCCGCCGGGTTCATCGCCGGAATCGCGGATCTCCACCTCGTGCCCGAGCCGCGACAGGTGGCAGGCAGCCGAGAGGCCGCTTGGACCGGCGCCTATCACCAGCACCCGCCTTCCCGTCCTGCGGGTCGGAGCCTCCAATCGCCAGCCGCGCTCGAGCGCCAGATCGCCGAGAAACCGCTCGACGGAGTGGATCGACACGGCGCCATCGAGCAGCGCGCGATTGCACGCGGTCTCGCAGGGGTGGTAGCAGACGCGCCCGTGGATTGCCGCGAATGGGTTGTCGGCCACCAGCGCCCGCCAGGCCTCCTCGTGGCGGCCGGCGTTGACGTGGGCAAGCCAGGCCTGAATGTTCTCTCCGGCCGGGCAAGCGCCGTTGCACGGCGGCAGGAGGTCGACGTAGATCGCTCGCTCGGTGCGCACCGGCCCTGCGCGTGAGCGGCCGTGGACGAGGTCCGGCAGGGGAGTGATGTCGCGCCGCGGTCCGCCGGTCTCGTCGGCTCGTGGCGGCGGACGGCGCTCTGAACGCCGGGCTTGGGGTGAGCGCGCGGACACCGGGTGACCAATAATCACCAGCAGATCCGCGCCGTCCTCGGTAATTATCCGCAGGATTGCGCACTCGTTGACCCAACCGGGGCGCCGCCGACCAGTACTTTCCCGCACCTAACACGGTGCGGATTGCTGATTCGCGTGGCATCGAGACGCCCATAGCGTCATTCGTCGGTTGTGACCGGCGAAAGGACACCTGGCGCGAGCGACTGGCTGCTCGTCTACGACGACTTCAAGCCGGATGAGGAGGGGTTACGGGAAACCCTCACGTCGACCGGCAACGGCTACTTCTGCATGCGCGGTGCCGCCGAGTGGGAGGACGCCGACGCCGTGCACTACCCGGGGACCTACGCGCACGGCGTCTACAACCGCGAGTCGACGGTCATCGCTGGCCGGCCCGTTCCGAATGAGGATTTGGTCAACCTCCCGCGCGGGCTATCGCTCAAACTCAGCATCGAAGGCGAGGAGCCGTTCCGCCTGGAAAACGTCGAGCTTCTGTCATACCGACACACCTACGAGGTGCGGTACGCACTCCTCACCAGGGCGCTGCGCTTCCGCGACCGAGCCGGACGCGAGACTAGCCTCACCAGCCGGCGGTTCTTGAGCATGGGGAGAATGCACCTGGCCGCGATGGACTGGGAGCTCATACCCGAGAACTGGTCCGGACGCGTGGAGATCGTGTCCTCGATCGACGGCCGGGTTCTGAACCGGGGTGTGGCGCGTTACCAGCGGCTCTGGGGCCGTCACCTCGACCCCGAGGGCCCGCGGTTGCACGCGCCCGACGTGATCTCGCTGAAACTGCGTACACGCCAGTCGCAGATCGACGTCGCGGTGGCCGCAAGAACTCGGGCCTACAGAAACGGCGAGGAGCTCATGGCCGCCCGCATCACCCACCAGATGCCCGACTACATCCAGCAGGTACTGACCCTGGATGTGCACCGGGGCGAGCCTGTACGGGTCGAGAAGATGGTCGCGCTCTACACCTCACGCGATCGCGCAATCAGCGAGCCGCTGGCGGCGGCAGGCAAGAGCGTGGAGCGTTACCCCGTCTTTGAGGAGGCGTTTGAGGGTCACGCGCAAGTATGGGAGCAGCTGTGGGAGGTTTGCGATATCAGACTGCCGCGCGATCCGGACGTGCAGTTTCTGGTGCGCCTCCATATCTCGCACCTAATGCAGACCTGCTCCTTGCTCACTCCTCACCACGACGCCGGCGTACCGGCCCGCGGCCTAAACGGGGAGGCTTACCGCGGACACGTCTTCTGGGACGAGCTGTATGTCTACCCGTTCCTGAACTACCGGCTCCCGGAGATCACCCGGGGCCTGTTGATGTATCGCTACCGCCGGATCGGCGAGGCGCGCGCCAACGCTCAGCAGGCAGGCCTTCGGGGAGCCATGTTCCCGTGGCAGAGCGGGAGCGACGGCGAGGAAGAGACCCAGCTCGTGCACATGAATCCGCTGTCCGGGCGGTGGGAGCCCGACCTCAGCCACCGGCAGCGCCACGTGAACGCGGCGATCTTCTTCAATGTCTGGCACTACTACCAGATCACCCACGACATCGAGTTTCTGCGCGAGTACGGGGCGGAGATGATGCTCGACATCGCGCGTTTCTGGTCCTCACTCGCGCACTACAACCCGGACCGCGATCGCTACGAGATCCACGGCGTGATGGGGCCGGACGAGTTTCACGACAGGTATCCGGGTGCGAGCGAGGGCGGGCTGCGAAACAACGCGTACACAAACGTGATGGTGGCCTGGATCTGCGAGACCGCTCGGCACGTGCTCGGGCTGCTGCCCGCGAGCCGGCGGAAGGTGCTCCGGGCCCGGGAGCACGTGACCGAAGAGGAGCTCGCCAGGTGGGCCGAGCTGAGCCGCAAGATGTTCGTTCCCTTCCACGGCGACGGGATCGTCAGCCAGTTCGAGGGATATGAGGAGCTCGAGGAGCTCGACTGGGAGCGCTACCGCGAGCGCTACGGAAATGTCCAGCGCCTCGATCGCATCTTGAGAGCGGAGAACGACGATCCCAACCGCTACAAGATCACCAAGCAAGCGGACGCGGTGATGTTGTTCTTCATGTTCACCGAGCATGAACTGTGCGGCGTGTTCGAGCGACTCGGCTACGACTACTGTCCCGAGACGGCCCGCAAAACGATCGACTATTACGATCGCCGGACTTCGCATGGTTCAACGCTGAGCCTCGTCACCCACGCCGGGGCCCTGGCTTCGATCGATCCCAAGGCGTCCTGGGAGCGGTTCCGGACAGCGTTGGAGAGTGACGTGCGCGACACCCAGGAGGGGACCACGAAGGAGGGAATCCATCTAGGCGTCATGGCCGGCACCTTGGACCTCGTACAGCGCGCGTACCTGGGAACCGAGGTCCGCGACGGCGTCCTTTACTTCGACCCCGCGCCGATCGATGCGCTGGACGGAATGGAGATCTCCATGCAGGTCAGGCGCACTCCAATAGTCGTCTCGCTGCGGGGGTCACAGCTAATGGTCCGGACTCACATGCACGGCTTCACGCAGCCGATCAGGGTGAGCGTCGGCGGCGTCGAGCGGCAGCTGGGCCAGGACGAGAGCTCCATCTTCACCCTCCCCGGCCGTGAAGCCTCGCGCGATGGCTCTAGAGGCGCAGGCAACAGCCGTATATCCGAGACAACCGCTCATTGAGCCGGGGGAAAACCCTGATGACGGCCGTCGCCGCCGGTCGTACGTTCACAGCACTCTCCACGACGAGAGCCCTTGAAGCAGCCTGACTGCTCGAACACCCACCAGGAGGATTGATCATGAGCCGCTACGTCCGCTTTTTTGAGGAGTTCGGGATGGGTGATGTGTCGCTGGTGGGCGGCAAGAACGCCTCGTTGGGGGAGATGTACCGAGAGCTTTCGGGCGAGGGGGTGCAGATCCCGCACGGGTTTGCGACCACCGCGGAGGGTTACCGCCACATGCTTGAACATGCGGGCGCGGTGGAGCCGTTGCGCGCCGCGCTCGACGGCTTGAACGCCGCAGACGTCATCGATCTGGCGCGGCGTGGCAAGATGGCGCGCGAGATCGTTTACGGCGCCGGCCTGCCAGACGATCTGGCGGGCGAAATACTCGCGGGCTACCGACAGTTGCAGCAGGAGTACGGTGCGGACGTCAGCCTTGCTGTGCGGAGTTCCGCTACTGCCGAGGACCTGCCCACGGCCAGCTTCGCCGGCCAGCAGGAGAGCTACCTGAACGTGCACGGCGACCAGAGCCTGCTCGAGGCATGCCGCCATTGCTCTGCGAGTCTGTTCACCGACCGCGCGATCCACTACCGGATCGACCAGGGGTTCGATCATTTCAAGGTGGCAGTTTCGATCGGCGTGATGAAGATGGTGCGCTCTGACCTTGCTGCATCTGGCGTGTTCTTCTCGCTTGACACCGAATCCGGTTTCCGCGACGTGGTACTGGTCACCGGGGCGTACGGGCTGGGCGAGAACGTCGTGCAGGGCGCGGTCGACCCCGACGAGTTCTACGTCCACAAGCCGACTTTTGAGCAAGGGTACGAGGCGGTTCTGCGCCGCCTGCTGGGGGACAAGGCCGTGAAGATGATTTTCGTCGAGGGGGAGACCAAGCACACCACCCGGAACGTCCCCACCCCCAAGGCCGACCGCGAGAACTACTGCATCGGCGACGACGACATTCTCAGGCTCGCCGACTACGCGATCAAGATCGAGCGCCACTACGGCCGACCTATGGACATGGAGTGGGCCAAGGATGGGCTCGACGGCGAGCTCTACGTCGTCCAGGCGAGGCCTGAGACGGTCGCCTCGCAGAGGCGAGAGACCATGCTTGAGAGCTACGTCCTCGACGGTCGAGGCGAGACTCTGACCGAGGGCCGCGCGGTCGGCGAGAAGATCGCCTCAGGGCCAGCGCATTCAATCGACAACCTGAGGTACCTGGAGGAGTTCAAGCCCGGCGAGGTGCTGGTCGCCGACACCACGACGCCCGACTGGGAGCCCGTCATGAAGACGGCCGCGGCGATCGTGACCAACCGTGGCGGCCGTACGTGCCACGCAGCGATCGTCGCGCGCGAACTGGGTGTCCCGGCGGTGGTCGGAACCGGGGATGCGACGAGAACCATCCCAGGCGGTAAGCAGGTCACGATCTCTTGCGCCGAGGGGGAGACCGGCCGCGTCTACGCGGACGCGGTGCCCTTCCATGTCGAGCGCACCGAGATCTCAGGCCTGGAGCGTCCGGAGACGCGCATCATGGTCAACCTCGGCAACCCTGACCTCGCCTTCAAGACCTCGTTCTTGCCCAATGACGGCGTCGGCCTGGCGCGGATGGAGTTCATCGTCAGCGAGTACATCAAGGCCCATCCGCTTGCCTTGCTGCATCCAGAGAAGGTCACCGATGCCGGAGCACGCGAGACGATCTCAAGGCTGACCCGGGGCCATCCCAGCGGTGACGCCTTCTTTGTGCAGCGTCTTTCGGAGGGCATCGGCACGATCGCGGCCGCGTTTTGGCCCAAGCCCGTGGTGGTGCGGATGTCGGATTTCAAGACCAACGAGTACGCGACCCTCATCGGTGGTGCGGACTTCGAGCCCGAGGAGGCCAACCCGATGCTCGGATTTCGCGGCGCCTCCCGCTATGCCCACCCGGCTTACGAGGACGGATTTGCGCTCGAGTGCCGTGCCATGAAGCGCGTCCGCGACGAAATGGGCCTCAAGAACGTGATCCTGATGTTGCCGTTCGTCCGTCGCGTGGAGGAGGCAGATCGTGTCCTTGGGCGGATGGCGGACTACGGTCTCGAACGCGGCAAGAACGGCCTCGAGGTGTATGCGATGTGCGAGATCCCCAACAACGTCATCTTGATTGACCGCTTCGCGCAGCGCTTCGACGGCTTCTCGATCGGCTCCAACGATCTCACGCAGCTCACGCTCGGCGTCGACCGTGACTCGGAGATCGTTGCCTTCGACTACGACGAGCGCGACGAGGGCGTCAAGGAGATGATTCGCCTGGCCGTTGAAGGCTGTCGGCGCAATCGAATCCATTCGGGGTTGTGTGGTCAAGCGCCTTCTGACTACCCGGACATGGCCGAGTACCTGGTCGACATCGGGATCGACTCAATCAGCCTCAACCCCGACACGTTGATCAAGACCACACGCCGGGTGCTCGAGCTGGAGAGACGCCTGGGACGTACGCCAAATGCCGCACAGCGCGAAGTCGCGCTGACGTGATCGCGTGCACAGCACAAAGTGCGGGTCCGCCGGACCCGGGCCCGCTCATACGTAGTTTTCCGACCGCGCCGGGGCGAGTTGTCCGGATGCCTAAGCCTCGAGCGCGCACGATGCTATGCCCATGCTCAGTGACACGATCGAAAAACAAAACAGCCCCGTCAACACAGACGCGCAGCTGAGACGCCAGGTCGAGCGGCTGCGCTCCGAGAACGAGCGGCTGCGCTCCGAGAACAAGCGGCTGCGCGCCGAGAACCGACAGCTGCATGCCACGCTCGCGACCTATGTGAACCGCGCCCGCTCAACCGCGGTGTACGGGCCGGTCGAGATGACGGCGGGAACCAACGTGGGACCGCGGCGCCACTCGTGATAGCGGCGCCAGCGCTTGCGGTTGCGCGTGCCACACTAGTCGTTCTCGACGGCTGGGGGCTCGCACCCGCGGGGCCGGCTAACGCGATCTCGTTGGCAACCACGCCCGTGTTCGATGAGCTGTGGTCGTCGTATCCCCATGCTCAGCTCGATGCATCGGGGCGGGCTGTCGGCCTGCCCGTCGGCCAGATGGGCAACTCCGAGGTGGGACATCTGACCCTCGGCGCTGGCGCGGTGGTACCCCAGGATCTCACCCGCATCGATGCCGCGATAAGCCGCGGCCAACTCGCGGCCAACCCGGTTCTACGAAAGTCGTTCGGCCTCGCTGAGCGAGTGCACCTGATCGGGCTTGTATCCGATGGTGGTGTGCATGCCGGCCTAAGCCACCTCCGAGCCCTGATTGCGCTCGGCGCGGAGCTGGGTGTGACCGACCTCGTTGTCCATGCCTTCACAGATGGCCGGGACACGCTGCCCAGATCTGGGGCTGGATATCTGGAAACGGTTGAACACTCGATGGCTCAGGCGGGTACGGGAAGAGTTGGCTCGGTCGTGGGGCGATACTGGGCGATGGATCGCGACCACCGCTGGGAGCGGATCCAGCGGGCCTATGACCTGCTGGTGCACGGGCGAGCCGACCACCATGCCGCGACGGGCGCTTCCGCTGCGCGGGGCGCGTACGAGAGAGGGGAGACCGACGAGTTCATCACGCCGATAGCGGTCGGCGAGGAGGCCAGGATCCGGGCCGGCGACTCGGTCATCGCTTTTAACTTCCGGCCCGATCGGATGCGCGAGATCACGCGTGCCCTAGCGGAGACCGCCTTTACGGAAGTCGATCGCCGGGGCTCGCTGCCGGTCGGCCACTACGCCACGATGACCCGCTACGAAGATGACTTCCCATATCCCGTTGCCTTTGAAGCGCAACGTCCCGCCATCACACTGCCGGGGGTGTTGGCGCGCGCAGGCCGGCGTCAGCTGCACGTGGCCGAAACCGAGAAGTACGCCCACGTGACCTATTTCTTCAATGGCGGAGCGGAGCAACCGTGCGACGGGGAGCGGCGCATATTGGTGCCATCGGCCCGAGACGTGCCGACCTACGACCACAAACCAGAGATGAGTGCGCCACAGATCACAGAGGCGTTCGCGCGCGCTTGGCGCGACGATTCGCCGGCGTTCGCGGTGGTCAATTTCGCCAACGCCGACATGGTCGGTCACACAGGTGTGATCCCGGCCGCGGTGAAGGCGGTCGAGACCGTTGATCGGTGCCTGGGCGAGCTGATCGCTGCCGTGCACGCGTCGCACGGCGTGTGCCTCATAACCGCCGACCACGGCAACGCGGAGCACATGCTCGAAAGCGACGGCGGCCCGAACACCGCTCACTCGACCAACCCGGTGCCACTGATCCTGACTTCTCCGCGGCGCAAGCTCCGCGCCCGGGGAGCCCTCGGTGACGTCGCTCCGACCGTGCTCGAGGTCCTCGGCGTGCCTCAGCCAGCCGAGATGACCGGAACGTCGATGATCGCGTCCCCCGCGGTGGCTTGTCCGCGGCCGGTGGCCGGCCATGGTGTCGCCGGCCGTCCATGACTGCTATCCGGACCGAGAAGCTGTGGAAGCGCTACGGCGCCACCGTCGCCCTCGACGGGCTGGATCTCGAGGTGAACGAGGGCGAGGTCTATGGCTATCTCGGCCCCAACGGCGCCGGCAAGACGACCACCATCAGGCTGTTGCTGGGGTTGCATCGCCCGAGTGGCGGCCGCGCCGAAGTCTTCGACCTCGACTGCTGGGGCGATCCAGTCGCCGCACACCGTCGGGTCGCCTATGTGGCCGGCGAACCCGCTCTGTGGCCGTCGATGACAGCGCAGGAGACGCTCGAGTTTCTTGCGCGGCTGCGTGGCGGGGTGGATCGCGGTTATCAGCGACAGCTGGTCCAGTTGTTCAGGTTGGAGCTTTCGACCAAGGTGCGCGCGCTATCCAAGGGCAATCGTCAGAAGGTGGCGCTGATCGCCGCACTAGCGAGCAGAGCGGAGCTGCTGTTGCTCGACGAGCCCACCGGAGGGCTTGATCCGCTGATGGAGCGCGTCTTTCGCGATTGCATTGCAGAGGCCAGCAAGCGAGGTCAGACCGTTTTTCTGTCCTCCCACGTGCTGGCCGAGGTTGAGGCGGTCTGCGACCGCGTGGGAATTCTTAGAGCCGGCCGCCTCGTGGACCAGGGAACGCTCGCGGAGCTGCGTCACCTGAATGCGCAAACGCTCGAGGTCACGTTCGATGGAAAGGCTCCGAAGCTTGCGCCGTTGCCGGGAGTCGCCGTGGCAGCGATGGGGGTTGGGGGGTTGCGGCTCGAGGTCTCGGGCCCTCTCCGGCCGGTCCTCGCCGCGCTCGCCGACCACCCGGTCGTGAGCCTCACGAGCCGCGAGCAGTCGCTCGAGGAGATCTTCCTACACCACTACGACCATGACGACGGCCGTCGCGACCGCTAGTGGTCCCCGCGCGACGACGCGCAGAGGACCACTCCCGCCGCTGACGCGCCGAGCCCTGCGTGACGCCCGGGCCCGCACACTCGGATTTGGATGCGTATTCGCCGCGCTCGCCTCCCTTCAGCCGGTCGGTTATCGGCACACCTATCCCACGCTCGCCGACCGTTTGAGCTTCGCCCACAGCTTCGCCCACAACAAGGCCGTGGAACTCCTTTACGGCAAGGCCTATGACCTCGTCACGGTTGGCGGCTATACCGCCTGGCGCGTCGGCGGCACCCTCGCCGTCTTCGCCGCTCTCTTCGGCCTCCTGGGGGCGGTGCGGGCGCTTCGCGCCGAGGAGGATGCCGGCCGAGCCGAGCTTGTGCTGTCGGGTTGTGTGGGCAGGGTCGCTGCTTTCGGAGCATCGCTTATGGCGGTCGCAGCCGGAGTGGTCTTTCTCTTTGCGGCCGCGTTCACGGGATTTGTCGTCGGCGGGTTGCCCGCCGGGGGTTCGGCGTACCTCGCGCTCGCGATCGCGTCCGTCGCTCCCGTCTTTGCTGGGGTGGGCGCGCTCGTCAGCCAGCTCGCGCCGAGCAAGCGGACGGCCATCGAGCTCGGCGGCGCGCTGGTGGGAGTGTGCTTTCTCCTGCGGGTGATCGCCGACACAGCGCCGGGAGCCGGGTGGGTGGATTGGCTGACGCCGTTCGGATGGGCGGAGGAGCTTCGTGCGTTCAGTGGCGCTCATGCTCTGGTACTGGTGCTGCCGCTAGCGACGAGCGTGCTGGCGCTTTGGACCGCTGCGCGCCTCGCGACACGACGAGACCTTGGTCTGGGGATGCTCTCGGCCCACGAGCAGTCCCGGCCTCGCCTCGGCCTCTTGTCCTCGTCGACCATGCAGGCGCTGCGCAGCGAGCGAATCGCGCTCGCGGTCTGGGTCGTTTCGGTCACCGCCCTTGGCCTCGTAATCGGGGTGGTCTCGAAGAGCGTTTCGGGTCTCGGAATCTCGAAACAGCTCGAGCACGCCCTGGCGAAGCTGGGTGCTGGCTCCGGGCTGACGCCGAAGGCCTATATCGGTTTCTCGTTTGGCTTCTTCGTCCTCGCCATCAGCGTGCTCGCTGTCTCACAGATAGCGGCCGCTCGGCATGAAGAAGCCGACGGGCGGGTTCAGACAATCTTTTCGCTGCCGGTGAGCCGCCAGCGCTGGTTGAGCGGCCGGCTCGCGCTCGGAGCCGCCGCCGTGCTGGCGGTCTCGATCTGTGCAGCCGCCTCTACCTGGATCGGTGCTGGGTCGCAGGGCGTGGCGATCTCGGCATCGCAAATGCTCTTAGCCGGCATCAACTGCTTGCCGGTGGCGATCCTGTTTTTGGGAATCGCCGCGCTCGCCTACGGTGTGGCGCCGCGTGCAGGGACTGCCATTGCCTACGGTCTCCTCATCGCTGCGTACCTGTGGCAGCTCATCGGCACCCTGCTCGGCGCTCCTGGGTGGCTCAAGAAGCTGACGCCATTCGCTCATGTGGGGCTTGTTCCAGCTCGACCTTTCGGCGTTGGCGCGGCGCTCGTGATGCTGGGAATTGGACTGGCCGCCGGGCTTGGCGCGGTGGCGCCGTTCAAGCGCCGTGACCTCGCGGACGCGTGAGCGCGGCGGTCGCATTTGAGCGATTAACGGTCCGACGCGGCGGGCGGATAGTCCTGCACGAGCTGGCGGGACTTTCTCAGCTGGAAGGGTGACAGGCCTGTTCGGACCCAGCGGCAGCGGCAAGTCGACACTCATCCGGGCGATTGCCGGCGTGCAGTCAGGTATCCAAGGGGACCTGGCCGTGTTGGGAGACGCCCCGGGGAGCGCTGGGGTGCGTAAGCAGCTCGGCTACATGACGCAGGCGCCGTCGGTCTACGAGGACCTCACGGTGGGCGAGAACGTCAGCTACTTCGCGGCCATCCGCGATGGTCAGATCGGCGACGTGCTAGAGCGAGTGCAGCTCGGCGACCAAGCCCATCAGCTTGTGCGCAACCTTTCCGGGGGGCAGAGGGCGCGGGTATCACTTGCGGCTGCCCTTGTCTGCCGGCCGGGGTTGCTGTTGCTGGACGAACCCACAGTCGGTCTGGATCCGCTGCTTCGCCGGGACTTGTGGCGTCTGTTCGGGGAGCTCGCGAACGAAGGAGCGGCGCTCCTTGTCTCGAGCCACGTACTCGACGAGGCCCGTCGCTGCGACGAAGTCATCCTGCTGCGGGAAGGACGCATCGTCGCTCAACTCACGCCGGCCGAGCTCGTCGCCAGAACGGGGACTGAAGACCTCGATGAGGCCTTCATCCGCTTGATCGAGGGCAGATGAGCGCGCGGCGCACGCTCGCCACCTCGCGACGTGTGCTGCTGCAACTGCGCCATGACCCGCGGACCATTGCCCTGCTCCTGCTCGTGCCCTGCGCACTGGAAACGCTCCTGCGGCTGATCTACGCTCACCGCCGGGCCGTCTCGATCAGGTGGGGGCGCCACTGCTGGCGTTGTTCCCGCTTACCACGGTGTTTCTCGTGACGTCCATCGCTCTGTTGCGCGAACGCTCGACCGGAACGCTTGAGCGTCTCCTGACCACTCCACTGGGGCGACTGGAGCTGCTGGGCGGCTATGCGCTCTCGTTCGGTCTGCTGGCGGGGTTGCAATCAGGAATCGTGATCGCTCTGACGCTCGGGCCGCTCGGCCTGCATATCAATGGTGCCGTTGGTCTGCTCGTGGTGCTGGCTGTGTGCGTTGCGCTGCTCGGCACAGGTCTCGGCCTGTTGGCGAGTGCCTTCGCACGCAGCGAGTTTCAGGTCGTCCAGTTCTTTCCTCTGATCGTCCTGCCACAGTTTCTTTTGTGCGGGCTGTTGGTCGCGCGGCAGAAGATGCCCGGCACGCTCCATGCGGTCTCCGATGCGCTGCCGCTCTCGTACGCGGTCGATGGGATGCACCACCTGACGCGTGAGCGCGGCGCGAGCGGGGTCGTCGTGGCGGATGCAGCCATCGTGTTGGTATTCGCCGCAGGCGCGCTGGTGCTCGGGGCGGCGACGCTGCGTCGCCGAACCGCTTGACGCCCGCCCTAGCCTGCGCATCGCCCGGCGTGCTCGTCGCGGTTCGAGCGGCGACTTCTTGCAGCTGGCAGGACTACGTACGCGGCCTGAGCACCCGAGCCACCGGGATTGCTACTGATCCTTTGCGGGGCGATTCCCGGTGCCTCCGAGCAGTTCCGCGCGCTCACGCATGCCGGCAAGTCCAAAGCCGTTTGTTTTGGCCGCCGCGTCAAACCCGTTGCCGTGCAGCGAGCAGCGTGCGGACCAGGGTGCCGCTGCCGGCGACGAGGATCGTGCTTTCGGTGAAGGTAGCCCGATGACTTGAGCTGAAAAACCTCGGGTGCGTCCCTGGGGCGAAGACGACTCTCTGTCCGAGATACTCGCCGGTAACTACCTACCCGACGGAGGATTCCATGGTTGCTCGCCTGTGCCCCTTGCGTGCCGTGACCGTTGCGGCAGCGGTCGTGACGATTGGCGTGGTGGCTCTCCCTGCTCGCGCGAACAGCACCCCGGCGCCGAGGGTGGTAGTCAAAAATACGCACGACTCGGGCCCGGGCTCGTTGCGCGACGCCGTCACGAATGCTGTGGACGGAGAGACGATCAAGGTCCCGGCCGGGCACTACCGACTCACGAGCGGTGAGCTCTCGACCGATGTGTCGCTGCACATATCCGGCGCCGGGGCACGCAAGACGCTCATCGACGGAACCGGCACGAGTCGCGTCATCGAGGACACCTCTGCGACGGCGAAACTGTATTTGTCGGATCTGAGCGTCGAGAACGGAAACTCTCAGGGGGGTGACGGCGGCGGCGTCGAAACCGCCGGTGCTCTTACTCTGGTGCGCGTCGCCGTTGTTGACAATCGAGCCGGTAACAACCACCAGATTGAGAACGGCGGGGGCATCGAGGTCTCCGGGAACTTCGTCGTGCGCAGCAGTCTGATCGCTCATAACCTCGGCTATAGCGGCGGCGCCGCCGAGGCCGAGTCGACGCTCGAGCTCATCAACAGCACGGTGGCTGACAACCAAGCGGGTAGCGCGACCGTGGGCGACAACGGCGTCAGCGGGGCCATCGAGACTGACGATAAGCCAGCGAGCGTCGTCAACAGCACGATCGCTTTCAACAGGTGCTTCAACGGCTCCACCTGCGGTGGTGCGTTCTACAACGGTGACTTCACCTTCACTAACAGCATCATCGCCGAGAACTTCGGCTACCTCGATAACGGTCACCGGGCGGGAAGCAAGGCGAATCCAGCATCTCAGACGAATTGCGACGGACCCGTCGCCTTTCGGTACATGACGGCGGGTTACAACCTCGGTGGCACAGTCGACTGCGGGCTGACCAAACCCACCGATCAGCAGAAGGTCAATCCCAGGCTGGGCCAGCTGCGAGACAACGGGGGCCCCACCGACACGTTGGCCCTCGGGAAGGACTCCCCAGCGATCGACCGGGTTCCCGCTGCGAGGTGTCCCAAGATAGATCAGCGCGGCAAGCGCCGGCCCGATCACCACGAGCGCAGGTGCGACATCGGCGCCTACGAGCACCAGGACCCGTAGGCGGGCGGGCGCGGCGACCAGGGTGCGCCGATACCCAGCGAAGGAACGCAGGGTCGAGTCGCTCGGGACAGCCGGTGGCTTGGATCGAGCGGCCACGATTACGCAGCCGGCGGTGAAGCACTCCCCGCATGCATCGCCAGCGGGCCGGGCGTGCGCGATGACTGTGTCCGCTCGGCTCAGGCGCAGGTCAAGCGTCGAGCTGTTGTTCCCCTCGAGATCCACTCCTCGCCGCGGGTCAGCTCCTGCTGATGCGCGCGCCACTGCTCAGTCGGGATGGCCATCCAGCCCGGCTGCAGGGGTTAATTCGGCACACCACAACGCTGTTGCAGGTAGCGCCGTTGCGACAGGCCGCGGCGAGGAGGTCCAAGGTGTTCCGTCAGCGCGAAGGAGCAACGGCTCCCTTGGAGTAGCTAGGTGGCCGTGGGACTTGGTGGACTCGGTCATGTTCACTCCGCCTGCGCGTCGGCTCCGCCGGCCTCTGATCTAATCGCCTGGTGCATATAGGCCGCGGACCGAGGAGAGGACATGAGTGCCAAATGGAATGATGGGCGGCGTTTCGAGGGAAGGGTGGCGGTGGTTACCGGGGGCGGGGGGACGCTAGGTGGGGCTGTTGCCCGAGGCTTCGGCTCAGAGGGCGCCACGGTCGCGCTCGGCTATCGCTCCTCTCGCTCGCAGGCCGCGGAAGTCGTGGCGGAACTAAAGGGCCGCGGCGGGCACGCTCACTCCAGCCGCCTCGACATCACGGATCAGGACTCGGTAGACGCGTTTGTGGCCGACATCGGGCAGCGGTACGGCCGGTTGGACGTCCTCGTCAACGCCGCTGGTCGCCTCGACGAGGCCGACACGGTGAGGTTCAGCGAACTGGACACGGCCGCAGCGGGCGCCCTGTTTCAGGTTGATGTGATCGGAACTATGCGGATGTGTCACGCCGTAAGGCCGATGATGCTCGAAAGTGGCGGCGGTGCCATCGTCAACTTCTCGAGCACCTACGGGAACGGGACAAACCCCGAGAACGCGATCAACTTTGTTCCCGTCACCTACTCCACCGCGAAAGGAGCAATCCGCGGCTTCACCACCACCCTGGCCCGGGACCTAGCCCCGGAAATCCGTGTTAACGCGGTCGCTCCCGGCCCGATCTCGGGGGAGTGGGAGACTGAGTGGGGAGTCGCGCCCGAGCACATCGAGGAGGCAATTGCGATGAACCCGCTGAAGCGTTTCGGCAAGCCGGAGGAGATCGCCGAAACGGTCGTGTTCCTGGCTTCGGACGGGGCCGGGTACATTACCGGTCAGGTGATCCACGTAGACGGCGGCTGGGTGCTAGCCGGTTAGCACTTTCAGCCTACAGGCGCCCAGCATCGCTCCCAGCACCGAGTCGCTCACGAGACCATCGGCCAGGCGATGAAGGGAGGCGAGCACCGACACCTGGGCGAGATGCCAGGCGAACATGCCTGAGCGGTCGGCGATCACTACAACCCCGCCGGCGCCACGCTCAATCAGGCCCTTCGCTGGAATGGCAAGGCGTGGAGACTGGTGAAGACGCCCCAGCTAGGCGGGACAGCCGACGATCCGCGACTCCTTCTCCGCGCGCGAGTCGTCGTAAGCTGGCTCGCGTTATCTCAACTGAAGGAGGAGCCTTGTACGCGCGAGTAGCGACATTTGAGAGCGACCCCGCCAATGTAGACAACGCGATCGACATGGTTCGCGGGGAAGTTGATTCAGGTGAAACACCGCCCGAGCTTAAGGGCGCGAAGATGATGATGCTTGTCAACCGGGAGACCGGCAGAGGCGTCGGCATCACTCTCTTCGAAAGCGAGGAGGCGATGCGCCGCGGCGACGAGGCGCTCAACGCCATGAGCCCCGGGGCCAGTGAGCGTCGCACCTCAGTCGAGTTCTACGAGGTGCCGGTTCAGACGATCGCCTGATGCCGCGACTGTTCTGGCGCCCCCAGGATCCCTGAGCCGGGAGCCCTACTCGCTACTCGCGTCTGACCGCGGACCGCCCACCAACCAGCCAATCAGCCGCACGCTGGCTTTCGATGCGGGGGCCTACACGGCCGTGCGCCGCTGCTGTGCGCCGGCGGAGGTCACGTGGCCAGACAAGATGGCAGAGATCTGCTGGTGAAGGTGCATGCGCGTATCGGTGTGGAGGTTGGGATCCACTAGCGTTGCCTCCACCAAGCTCGGAACGTGATCGTCGCGTGTCTCGTGCGCCCTTCGCTGTGCCTCGCTCCCCTCGGGTCCGTACACGGCTTCGTGCGCTGCTCGCAGCACCCCAGTGATCTCATGGGCAAGGCGCAGCCGCTGATCGGTGTGGAGGTTCGGATCGACGAGCACGTTGTTGACGAGCCTCACCAACTGTCGATCTTCGTCGACCTTTTGCGATTCGTGCTGCTCGCTCATCGTTCCTCCGCCGGTCGCCTCGCGCAACATCTCATAATCGATGTTCAGTCTGGCTCCCGGAGCCGTTCCCGGCATCCGTATACCTCCGTAGCGCGTGACACGTCTTCACGCCCGCGCGGTGAAACCGCCTCGCGTCCAAAGCACCGGGACGATCTCCGACCGGATTTGTCCCGTGCCCGTCATCAGTAGTTCACGCAGGCGACCTGCCGCTCGACACGGAGGTGATGCCCTCCAGGTGACGAAAGGATCCTCGCATGCGTAAATCTCTGATGACACTTCTACTGACTGCAGGCTTCATAGCCGCGATAGCGCCGGCGTCCAGCGCGCAGACGCGAGGGATGCATTGGTGTCGGCAAGGACAACCACCGCTACTTGCATCGGCTGCTACCACGTGCCAGTACGCGGGGAAAATCATCGACGCCTATGTGAACGTCTGTCATGAAGCGCGCCACTGCCGCGTTCATCTGTACATGGGCGAGTCGCGCGTCCGCTACTTGATCACATGCGACCGCACAGGATCCCATCGCGACGGGTCTGTTTACTGCTATGGACCCGCCGCCAAGCACATCTGGACGCGGTTCTCGGCTGTTATCTAAGTCCCCTCCTGCGCTGCGTGTCCTGATCGCAGACGAGAACCAGCAGCGGATAGCCGAGAGAGGCCTCCTTGCCCCCCGACGAGGCGTTTGCGGAGACCTTGCCCCCCGACGAGGCGTTTGCGGA